>ERZ650304.2-NODE-2-length-263503-cov-9.199049_pt1 | contig 263503 bp, 247 predicted proteins | sample MGYA00376240_ERZ650304 | MGnify/ENA primary metagenome ERZ650304 (study PRJEB26733, sample SAMN07839271) | wastewater metagenome | biome: small river; feature: stream; material: water | place: USA: North Carolina | collected 2016-03-01 ...
CCCAGGAAACCTTGCTCTTTCGGTGGGCAGGATTCTCACCTGCCTTATGGTTACTTATTCCAGCATTCTCACTTGATAGCGCTCCACCGGACTTCACAGTCCGACTTCAGTGCCCTATCAACGCTCCTCTACCGCTCACGTCTAAAGACGTAAACCCGAAGCTTCGGTGCATAGCTTGAGCCCCGTTATATTTTCCGTGCAAGATCACATTTGACCAGTGAGCTGTTACGCACTCTTTAAATGAATGGCTGCTTCTAAGCCAACATCCTGGTTGTCTCTGCGATCTCACTTCGTTTCCCACTGAGCTATGACTTTGGGACCTTAGCTGTCGGTCTGGGCTGTTTCCCTTGCGAGCGCGGAACTTAGCTCCCGCGTTCTAACTGCCATGGTAATCTCTATCGGCATTCGGAGTTTGGTTGAGCGCAGTACCGTTAGACGGCCCGCAACCCATTCAGTGCTCTACCTCCGATAGGTAGTTCATGACGCTAGCCCTAAAGCTATTTCGAGGAGAACCAGCTATCTCCGGGTTCGATTGGAATTTCTCCGCTAACCACAGCTCATCCAAGCACTTTGCAACGTGCCCTGGTGCGGCCCTCCACATAGTTTTACCTATGCTTCAGCCTGGCCATGGTTAGGTCACCCGGTTTCGGGTCTACCGCATGATACGTAAAATGGTCGGGCAGTTAACCCTCGCTTTCACTGTGGCTCCGTGTCGTAAACACTTAACCCGCACCATACGGTAACTCGCTGGATCGTTCTACAAAAAGCACGCCGTCACCCGAATAAATTCGAGCTCCGACTCATTGTAAGCACATGATTTCAGATTCTATTTCACTCCCCTTACGGGGTTCTTTTCACCTTTCCCTCACGGTACTTGTTCACTATCGATCGAATTATGTAGTTAGCCTTGGAAGGTGGTCCTCCCGGATTCAGACAAGGTTTCTCGTGCCCCGTCCTACTTGAGTCGAGAAGCAATAAAGACATGTGGTTTTTAGGTACGCGACTATCACGCTCTTTGGTGGTCCTTTCCAGGCGCCTTCTCCTAACCAACATGTTTTGTAACTTTATCTTGGCACTTGCATCCAAGCAATCTCTCTTAAACGTTTGCGTTCCTAAATATTGCAACCATCCGAAGACGGCTAAATAGTCAGGTACGCAAGAACGTTTAAGGAATTGAAATTGAGCTTCAAGCTCGCAACCCTCATCTACATTACTGCAAGCAACCTCACCGAAGTGAGGGGTAAATTAAGTTTAGGCTCATCCCTTTTCGCTCGCCGCTACTCGGGGACTCTCGGTTGATGTCTCTTCCTCTGGGTACTTAGATGTTTCAGTTCCCCAGGTGCCCTCCTCATAACCTATGTATTCAGTTATGGGTAACACGACATGACTCGTGTTGGGTTTCCCCATTCGGATATCGTCGGATCAAAGCTTGATTGGCAGCTCCCCGGCGCTTATCGCAGCCTTCTACGTCCTTCATCGGCATAATTCGTCTAGGCATTCCTCATGTGCTCTTCGTAACCTTTCTCTTTCGAGAATGACTGACACGCTCTAAAGCGTGCTTCGTCGTTGTGTTCGTTCTCGTGTTGAACCATTCAACATTTGAACAAACGAAATTGCATTTCATTTACCCTTTACTCGTTTCAACTGTCAAAGACCAAAATAAAAAGTGGCCGTTTTGAGGCGACCACGCGTGAACATCTGAGCCAATCGGCTTAGCGGCGCAGGCCTCTAAAGATGGTTCGTTTATTCACGCGTAGTAGACTCCCTTTTGATGCGACTTTTACTCAGATTAGCATGCCGTGTCCCACCAGGTCAATACCTGATAGAGATCTTTTATTCTATTCCCCGCTCGGTTGCTTTCTCCTAGTAGTCTATAATAGGCTGTAATTCTATGAATTCCGCCCCAGACACTATAAATATCCCGAGCCATATTGGTTTTATCCTTGATGGTCACCGACGCTGGGCCAAGGAACAAGGCCTCCCTACCCTAGAGGGACACCGACAGGGCTACAAAAATTTTAAGGAGATCGGGCTCATGGCTCTCGATCGTGGCGTCAGCTATGTCTCAGCCTATGTTTGGTCCAAGGAAAATTGGAAGCGGTCGGTCGAAGAAGTCGATTACATAATGAAGCTCCTTATATGGGTGGCTAAGAATGAGCTCAATGATATACACAAACGCAATGTTCGAATCTGCTTCCTAGGAAACTACGACGGGCTCAAGCCTGATGTCATCGCTGCAATCGAACATGCCCACGAGGTCACCAAAGACAATACTGGCGGTACATTGGCTCTCTGCCTGAATTATGGTGGACACCAGGAGATCGTTGATGCCGCCAAGGCACTTCTCAAAGAGGCGGCTAATCCCGATGATCTCACTGTAGAGACATTCGCTGATCACCTCTATGAGCCATCAATTCCGCCAGTCGATCTCATTATCCGCAGCTCAGGTGAGCAGCGCCTCTCAGGATTCATGCTCTGGCGTGCCGCATACTCAGAGCTCTACTTCTACAAGAAGAACTGGCCTGAGTTCACTCCTGCTGATTTTGAGGATGCCTTGACCGAATACGCCTCTCGACAACGCCGCTACGGAAAATAAATATGCGCCCTAGCGTATGCTAGAGCGCTTCCCCTGTCAGGCAGGGGAGTTTCGATACTCGAACTGACCGCAGTTGACACGCTCCTCCAAGGATCCGGCGACCCTTCTACGCTTCAAGCGACTGCTGACGTCCGACATAGTCCGCTCATCGTCGGCGAGCGTGAAGAAATACACCACATCCAAACTGTGCCACTGTTGATCAACCATCAGAGTAGTGATTTGTTCATCAATAAATCTGTATGACCGGCGCAGCGAGCGGACGTGCGTACAGGCCACAACGAGGATCACGGCTACAAGCACAAGAACTGGCGTGAGTGCGGCTCGAAAGTCAGCTAGAAAAGCAGCCATGACGCCGATCGCAACTAACGCCATAGCGATCAACATCGCATAATCGATATACCACTTCGTACGAGCAGATTGTGTCAACACAACACCTCACAATATAAGGACTAGGAACGCAAGTATTCTAACGCTCACATACGCAGTGTGCAATCCCTAGCGTACTGCGAAGAAGTTGAGCACATATTTCCAGGCTTCTTGAGCAGCAGCTTCAGAGTACCGATCAGATCTCTCTTGATTAAAAAACGCATGGCCGGCCGAGAATACTGCGATCTCGCACGGGATATGGGCACGTGCAAGCTCATCATGAACACCCTGCCGGTCACCTTCCGAAATCAATTCATCTTGCTCCCCAAATAGCCCAACTACACGGAGATTCGTATCATCCTGACGGGCTTCTGCCAACGCTTGTACCGCTGACTTACCCCGATAAAAATCCGAGGCGAGACTCGCACCGCCATAGAATGACACGATGGTGTTCACCCGCTCGTCCACACCGCTCAAATAAGCAAGCTTTCCGCCAAAGCAAAAACCAAGTACCGTAATGTCCACAACACTAGGATATTTAGCGAAAATTGAGTCAATTGTCTTCCCCAATAGGCTAAGATACGTCTCACCCGTCACGGCTTGCATGAGTTCTACACCCTTCTCATGCTCGTCATAGCCGATTGTGTGTACTTGATTATCTACAGCATAAAAGTGATCCAGCCCTACACCTATCGCACCAAGCTCTTGAGCCGCCCGATCTGCCACCGAGCGCACAAAGTCGTTAAGGCCATAGATCTCAGGCAAAACAATAACAGCGTGCTGCGATGAAGTATTGCAATCTGGAGAGACGTACAGGTAGGGGAAATCTTTCATACACCCATTCTACCAGCCGGGCCTACCTGAATGAAAAGTCCTCAAAGAAGATCTGCTTGTCGGGCACACCAGCTTTGAGCAATCCACCTCGCATAGCCTTCATCATTGGTGGTGGTCCGCACAAAAAGAAGTCCCTCCCCTCAATGCCGCAATCCTTCTGGATGAAGGCTGCATCAATGAAGCCTTGGGTATCTTGACAGAAGGTATGGAGATGGAAGCTTGGATAGATCTGTGCCAGCTGCTGAAGTTCACTCTCAAAGTGCGCATCTGCCGTTGAGAGCACGCAGTAGTAGAAGTCGATCGTATAGCCTGGGCTGAGAGATCGAGCCATTGCTAAAAATGGCGTCACGCCGATACCGCCGGCTACCCAAACCTGGCTGCGATTAGTCGTATTCTTATAGCTGAAGCCACCGTGCGGCCCTTCTATCAAGGCTGGCGTTTTCGGGCGCAAGGCGAGCAAAGAAGATGAGTGGTCGCCCAACGCCTTCACAACAAATCTCAGATGCTTCTCCCGAAAGCCCGATGCCATCGAGAACGGATGAGCCTCTGGGGCTACCGGGGCACCGTGAAAACTCACAAAGGCAAACTGACCAGGGATGAAGTTCATCAGCCTCCCCTTCGGCATCAGAATAATCTCCACGTTATCTTTGCCCAACTGCTTCACGGATGCTACTTCATATTTGTAACGATCAGGTAGAAAAAGACCAAACACTGAATGGTAGAGAAATGCATAGATCGCCATCAACATAACAAACACCATGTAGTACTCGAGCGGCCAAAACTTGGCCATGTTGCCGTGAGCCAAAACGGCGTGCAAGAATCCAAGGAAGAATACTGCCCCAAGAATACTATGTATCCAGACAAAGGCCTGGTGACGAAGCCGTGCGAAGACCGTAATAAGTAATACTAACGCGACCGAATAAAGAGCAATAGCCCCAAAGTTGACCTGCCAGTTGTCAGTCATGACCCACAGCGATGCGGCACGAGACGGGTCAACGCCAAAGGCACGTACCGTCAGAAACAAAGGGTGCAAAGTGAGAAGCAGAAAGGCGGTCCCGCCTGTGATGTGGTGCCACTTATATACCTTATCGAGTCCATGAAAGAGTCGATCCGTCCACAGCCATCGAGCCGACAAGATGAGCGACCAACTATACAGGACCGTCCCGGCAAAGGCAGTTACATTGGCAAGCGACTTCAGCACCGCGGCACCGTCAGCAACACGAGAGGCGAGCGGATTCGCACAGCCCCACAGAATAAGAGCGAGGCCGACAGACCCACCGATAAGGGCCGGCCCAATCGCCGATGATGGGTTTGCCGACAGTTTCTTCATTATTGTGTCGTGCCCTGTAAATCAATACCGGAGCATTGAGGACTGCTTCCGGCGAACTCAACGTTCGTGCGACACCTATTCTCGATTGACGTTCCGACAGTAAAGAGGATGATCACTCCCACTAGCGAGAGTGAACCTAGCACCACCCCAGCGATTGCTAGGCCACGCCGCGCCGAGCCAAGCGCTGGAATGCCTAGCCCGATTGCTGCGATGCTCACTGGGGCTACAAAAATAAGTAACCGAAGGGCATTGGCCATAAATATTTCTAGTCCAATCGCCACAATACCCACCAAGAGTGCCGCCAGTGCAAGACTGCTGCGCTTCTTGTCCAGCGGTGCTGCCACAACGGGTGGTGGTGTGGCCGCCGGCGTAAATGCTGGGGTAGTGGCGGGAGGAGTAGGAACACTTATTCCATCGACTACAGCGGCTTGCAGGGTAGACACTGGTGTCAGTACCGGCTCTGCAGGTGGAACCACGGGGGTCAATGGAACCGGAGCAATAGGCTGCGGTGAAAACTGATGTTGAGCAATTGGTGCTGGTGCTGGTGCTGGTGTTGGTGCTGGTGCTGGTGCTGGTGCTGGTGCTGGTGCTGGTGCTGGGCTAATTATGCCTTGCGTCAGAGCGTCAGGAGACACTTGTGGCTGTGGCTGTGGCTGTGGCTGTGGCTGTGGCTGTGGCTGTGGCTGTGGCTGTGCGACAGCTTGCTCGATCGGCTGTGGTACGGCTACACCAAAAACAGGAATCGACCCTGCGGCCAAGTTTGGCGGAGGTGGTGGAGCGGCCGGAGGCACACCAGAAGCGGATGGGAGTGGCGGGTTCATGGTCGTAGGTTAAGTTATTGCAAAAAGCCTATGTTTGATAACCCTATTGTGACGGATGACTGAGGGCTTGTCTATCGAGATCTCGCGCCCTTTTGAAGCAATGAAAGAGATACAGCGTGAGTACGCCGGGAATACTATAGACGAAGAATGCAAGCGGTGGAAATGAAGCAGCGTAAGCCAGTGAAAAATTATAGACAGCGTGACTCAACACCAGAAGGAGCACCATCTTCACTGCCAGTGTACCTTTCTTTTCTGCTCGGGCTCGCACAAAGTAGAACCCATAGATACCACTGGTCGCAGCATGAAAGAACAGAAGCGTGAGAAGCCGCTGTAATCCAACGCTAGCCCCCATCTGGACGGTGTAATCGATATTCTCTAGCAGACCAAATGCTAATCCAGATAGACTAAAATACACTACCCCATCGCTGTAAGCCCGGAAAAACTTCTGGCTCGATACAAAAAAGCTCATCGGTATAAACTTCAATATCTCTTCATAAATACCCGGAATAATGCCAATCAGTAAGGCTGAGGAAAGGCTAGTTATCTGGTTGTCCGAGAAAGGCACCAGATAGCCATTAATAACACCTGCCACCTGGGCAGCTGCACAGCCGATAGCGAGCGCAGCGACAATCGCCCAGACTGGCTCGGCGGGCCCACCGTCCTGGTTTAATAAGTAGTAGATGAGCCCCAAGCTCATCATGACCGCCAGCATAATAACCGCTATGATAGGAAACATACCTCTCATGCTACGGTTCAGCGTGACAGTATGCAAATAAAGTCCATGCATGACGAGAAGGCTCAGATTGCCAAACCGAGTCGAGTAAGGTATAGTTTTGTATCGTACACCTTGTAGATTTTAGAGATGCATGTGGGCATGAGTTCGATGGACTGCCACAGCCCTGGTCTGCCTTTGAAAAAGGCCCTAGGCCTATAACTGGTCAAGTGAGTACTGCAGATCCATAACAAAAGAAGAACCCTATCATGGGGCATTAGCTCAGTTGGCTAGAGCACCTGCTTTGCAAGCAGGGGGTCATCGGTTCGAGTCCGATATGCTCCACCATTTTTTATTTTGTTTCTTTGAAGGCTTACGCATGGGTCTGTAGCTCAGTTGGTTAGAGCGCGTCACTGATAATGACGAGGTCGTAGGTTCGAGTCCCGCCAGACCCACCAGTAAGTTTTTAAGGAGCATTGTGAACTATCTTTCTCGAAACAAGTTCGCCCAGCTAGCACTAATTGCATCAATCCTACTAGCTATTATTAACTTGTTTCTTATGTTTGAATCGATAAAACAGCTCATCTCTCCTCACTCTGTGTTTTATGGAGAACCTCCAATAAACTTATATATACTTGGCCCAATTGAATCAATATTTCTCATACTTACCGTTGTTGCCGGTACTCTAGGACTCAAATCCAATCAGAGAAAACTAGCAATACAAGGCATAGTTATTGCGATCAGCAGCGTAGCGTTATCTACCATCATTCCTTTTTGTTTACTAATATTTCTCATGATGGATGTGAATGGCTAGTCAGAGATATTCAAATCCAATCCGATATATTTCGCAAAATTGGGTCTCACAGCGTGACCTAGGCATCGCCCATATCAGACTGCACGATACAAAGCTGACCCAAACAATTGCCGAGGTTGGTCCAGTCACCTTCCAGCCCCACACCGATTATTACGCCACTCTAGTTGACGCCATCGTGGGCCAGCAACTCTCGGGTAAAGCCGCCGATACTATCATGGGGCGAGTCAAAGATGCATACGACGGTATAGTGCCATCACCATCGCAGATTCTCGATACATCCGACCAAGAGCTCCGTGATCTGGGTTTGAGTTGGGCCAAAGCCAGCTACCTTAAAGACCTTGCCTTAGCCGTTGAAGAAGATAGGCTAAACTTGAGTCAAATAGCCGATCTTGAGAACAACGAGCTCATCTCCGCCCTCACCGCCATAAAGGGAATCGGCGAATGGACAGCCCAGATGTTTCTCATCTTCTGCCTCGGCCGACTTGATATCCTTCCTACAGGCGATCTCGGCATCCAGAAGGGCATCCAACGCATTGCCGGCCTCGATCACCTCCCTAAGCCGGCCGAGATGACTGCTATCGCTCAGGAGCGTGGCTGGGAGCCGTATCGTTCAATCGCCTGCTGGTATCTGTGGCGCTGGCTTGATAGCCCACCCGACAAATCCGTCTCAGCTACTTCTTAGGTACGACAAAACCCCGTATACTATAAGCATTATGTTCACCATTCTCTTAGGGCTCGGCATGATGATCGTTGGCATTCTCATGTTGAGATTTCATCAGGCGGTCTACAACTTCACTGGCAGTCTTGATTTCATCGATCGGTGGGTCACAGCTGGCACACCAGCCTTCCTCAAGCTCTTCTCGCTCGCGCTCATTATCATTGGTATGGGTATGGTCTTTGGTATCTGGACCTGGCTCACACAACCCCTCTCAGACGGCTTTCGTGATGCCTTTGGTGGTGGCATCAAGCAATAGTACTCAAACCACTTGTACTACAAAAGAACACCCTGTCGTGATGACAGGGTGTTCTTTTGTATATTCGGTATTAACCAGTGAAAAGTGCCAGTTCAGAGCATTTGTAACGTTATAGGCAGGCTTTCAATCTTATGATGAAATCATATCGATTAATGTCGACCTGGGTTAGCTATGGGCTAGATATAGCGCGAAGCATATATCAGGCTCTCCACACTAGCACTTATAGCACTAGAATCATTGCTGATCAGCTTGCTCCCTAGAAAGGAGGTGATCCATCCGCACCTTCCGGTACGGATACCTTGTTACGACTTAACCCCAATCGCTGGGCTTACCTTAGGGCCGTGCAAAGACGGCACGTCGGGCACTCCCAACTTTCGTGATTTGACGGGCGGTGTGTACAAGACCCGGGAACGTATTCACGGCAGTGTGCTGACCTGCCATTACTAGCGATTCCAACTTCATGAGGGCGAGTTTCAGCCCTCAATCCGAACTGGGGGTAGTTTTGGTGGGATTTGCTCCATCTTACGATTTGGCTGCCCATTGTACTACCCATTGTAGGACGTGTGTGGCCCGAGGTGTAAGAGCCATGCCGACCAGACGTCATCCCCACCTTCCTCCCGGTTGGCCCGGGCAGTCTCGTATGAAAAAACAACATACGACAAGGGTTGCGCTCGTTGCGGGACTTAACCCAACATCTCACGACACGAGCTGACGACGGCCATGCAGCATCTGTCACCAGGCTCCCGAAGGCACGGCCACCTTTCGGCGGCTTTCCTGGGATGTCAAACCTCGGTAAGGTTCTGCGCGTTGCGTCGGATTAAACCACATCCTCCACCGCTTGTGCGGGTCCCCGTCAATTCCTTTGAGTTTTAAACTTGCGTTCGTACTCCCCAGGCGGATCACTTAACGCGTTAGCTTCGTAACGCAAGGGGTCGAAACCCCACATTACTAGTGATCATCGTTTACGGCGTGGACTACCAGGGTATCTAATCCTGTTTGCTACCCACGCTTTCGTGCCTGAACGTCAGGTAAGGCCCAGTACACTGCCTTCGCCATTGGTGTTCCTTCTGATATCTACGGATGTCACTCCTACACCAGAAATTCCATGTACCTCTACCTACCTCAAGTCAAGGGGTTTCCTATACAGTCCAGGTGGTTGAGCCACCGGATTTCGCATAAGACCTACTTAACCGTCTGCGCACGCTTTACGCCCAGTAATTCCGGATAGCGCTTGGATCCTACGTATTACCGCGGCTGCTGGCACGTAGTTAGCCGATCCTTATTCCTGAAGTACCGTCATAATCTTCCTTCAGAAAAGCAGTTTACACTCCGAAAAGCTTCATCCTGCACGCGGTATTGCTCCATCAGGCTTTCGCCCATTGTGGAAGATTCCTCACTGCTGCCTCCCGTAGGAGTCTGGGCCGTATCTCAGTCCCAGTGTGGCTGGTCAACCTCTCGATCCAGCTATTGATCGTCGCCTTGGTGGGCCATTACCCTCACCAACTAGCTAATCAAACGCAAGCCCCTCCCAAAGCGATAAATCTTTACTCCGGATAAACCGGAGACTATGGGGTATTAGCTACCCTTTCGGGCAGTTATTCCCCACTTTGGGGCAGGTACTAACGTGTTACTCACCCGTCCGCCACTCCTCACCGAAGTGAGGCGTACGACTTGCATGTGTTAGGCATACCGCCAGCGCTCATCCTGAGCCAGGATCAAACTCTCTTACACGAACTTGTCCTCGCCGAAGCGATTCCAAGGCACTACTGATTGCAAACATTGGCGCCGTAGTGCAAAACTCCAAGTTTGTTATGATCCTGCTCTATAAAATTACAAATTACTCAAAGATTGACAGGCACTCTGATACTCCGAAAAGTACAGAGCACTTTATCTCTCTCTTGAACTGACACATTTCACTTGTCAAAGACCGCGGCAGCTAATTTTTGTTCCAGCGCCAAAAAAATCCAGTTTCCGTTCTCCGTAAGGAACACGGAATCTGTTTTTTTGTTGTTTCGCTAGCAAAAGCTACTAGGAGGATACTACCTGATAAGTAATAGGACTGTCAACCATATTTATAGCTGGTGTTCAGGTTGGAGCAAATTGACTGTTTAGCTTTTGGCTTTTCGAGCTTGTCGACGACGAGCTGCACGGGTTTTGGGAGCTCCGGGCAACCATTTAGCCTGTCGCTGCGATCGAGGCTTCAAAACAACGTCAGTAGCACGCAAATGACCGTCTACGAGCAACTGATACCAGAGCACGAGATGCCAGGCGACAAACAAAGCCACAACCACGAGAAGCGTTAGACAGTTATCCCATGGTGCAAGCTGCTGATTCTGTATCAATACAAGCACAAGTAAGCCAGCCGCCATCACCACATTACTTATAAAGACCTGACGAAAGAATGGCTTATAGAGTCGAGCCGCACCACGACGGGCCAACAGTACACTCAGGCTACCTGACACAACAAGGAGGCCGGCAATCACCAACTCCACCACAAGCGTATTGCCACGCAACGCAGAAAGCAGCCACGGAGCCGACTCAAGCACGCGAGCGTAGAGAAAAAGGCCCGAAACGATAACACCCATGACCGCCCCAATAAATACTTCCAATGGACGATGTCCAAGCACTTCACGAAGATGCGCGTACGCGCCATGATTCTTCAGTGTGCCGGTCTGTTCAAGGTCACCGATCAATCGATTGAGTGCCTTGGCCTGTTCACCAGCCGCCCGCCGTACGCCCAGGCTGTCATACATCACAATAGCGGCGAAGATACCGGTAATGCCGAAAAGCGCGCCGGCTGGACCGGCCTCGATGAAGGCAACCGTCGCAAGCGAAGACACCGTTGCGGAGTGCACACTTGGCATACCGCCGGACGAAAACAGAAGCGAAGGACGGTACTCACCCTTGATCATAGCGATGAAAAACTTAACAGCTTGAGCCAAGGCCCAAGTCACAAGGGGAACATATAAATACTCGGATATCTGCATCATTCCACCTCAGTCTGTTATCTTACTCTTATCTTACTGTGGAGCCCGCCTGGAACACAAGTCCGTAGTGATATCCAGGAGTATTGAGCGTACGCTCAAATATCATTCCGCAATCAGTCAACATGCGAATCGCCTGCTCACTATCAACTCGTCGATCAGCCTCGGGACCAGCCGCCTGGCCAACCTTCCAGTCGAGAAGAACAACGCGACCGCTCGGCTTCAGATAATCCCCAATCGCCATGCAGAACTGCGCTGGGTGTAGCGAGGATGAAAGAACGTTCGTTAGCATAATCCAGTCTGCTGAGCCGTGCTCAAAGGCTCGATTCATCAGCACATCTGCCAATAGTACGCGCTCTAATTGCTTATGGTGCGTCAGGTGAGCCACCCGATCAAACGAATCCTCGTTGGGCCCAGCTACAATATATCTCCCCGGCTGGCCGATTACGCTGAGGCCGGCCGAAGCAAAGAAGCCGACAGGGTTGCCGACTTCAAAGATTGTGTCACCTTCCTTAACCTGCAGCTCATCAAGCACCGCCCGCGGTGAAAGCAAGTGGTGGCTAAAGCCCGTACGGAGATGGGAAGGGAGTTTCTTGAAATGGTGTAAAGTTTGTCGAATCATGGGTAAACTGCTTACCCTTATCGTACCTCAGGATGAGACTAGCTACTAGCCTTATCGTCGCTGGTCGCCTCAGCAGCATCCGCTACGACCGACTCATCGATCAAGGCGACCGAAGCGACTGTATCCCCGTCCTTGAGCTTCATAACCCGCACACCTTGAGTGGCTCGACTGATGAGCGAGATGCCCTTGATGAGGATACGGATCACCTGACCTTGCTTGGAGATGATGAGTACATCATCCTCAAGCGATGGAATGACGCGAGCATCAACGACCTCGCCGGTCTTAGCTGTCACGACACCAGCCTTAATCCCAACACCGCCACGGGCGTGCTTGGAGAACTGATTCGTCTTCGTGAGCTTACCGTACCCGTTCTGACACAGTACTAGGAGTATGCCGTCTGGACCAACCACATCCATACCGACCAATCGGTCACCTTCACGTAGTCGGATGCCACGAACCCCGCGAGTCGCACGCCCCATTGGACGAGCGGCCTCTTGGCCGAAGCGCAAGGCCTGAGCCTTGGCGGTCGAAATAAGAATATCGTCGCCGTCACTACATTTCTTCACCCAAGCCAGCTCATCGCCGGCATCAAGCTTGATCGCGATGATACCGTTAGCGCGAATATTTGAGAAGTCGACCAGGCGGGTCTTCTTGATCGTTCCCTGACGCGTTGCCATCATGAGGTACTGGGCGGATTCATCCTTGGTGAGAATGAGAGCACTGGTCACCTTTTCCTCGGGTGCGAGGTTGAGGATATTCACAATCGACACACCCTTAGCGGTACGGCTTGAGGCTGGAATTTCATAGACCTTATTACGGAAGGCTCGGCCCTTGCTCGTAAAGAACAATACCCAGTCATGGTTCTTGGTCTTGAGGAGATGCTCAACGACGTCATCTTCGCGTGTCGTCATACCCATGATTCCCTTACCGCCGCGACCCTGGCTCTTGTAGGTGTCAGATGGCATACGCTTGATATAACCAGCGTGCGAGATCGATAGGATGACGTCTTCATTTGGAACAAGGTCCTCTTCGGAGAAGGCGCCGAGCGTGCGAACTTCAATCTTCGTCTTGCGCTCATCGCCATATTTATCTTTGATCTCTTCCAACTCTTCCTTAATAACTTTCAGGATATTTGCCTCTGTACTGAGAATCTCTTCGAGCGAGGAGATCAGCTTTTGCAGCTCATCATACTCATCCTGAATACGCTTGCGCTCCAGTCCAGCCAAAGTACGGAGCTGCATGCCGAGGATCGCGTTAGCCTGCTCGAGGCTTAGCTTGAAGTTCTTAATGAGGTTAGTGCGAGCATCGTCCTGTGTCTGGCTTCCGCGAATGGTCGAGATAACCTTGTCGATCTGGTCCAGCGCGATAAGTAGACCTTCGAGAATATGGGCGCGGTCTTTGGCCTTCTTGAGCTCAAACTCAGTACGACGACGCACGACGATCTTGCGATGATCAAGGAAGTGGCGAAGCACCATCTCGAGGTTGAGAATACGCGGCTGAATACCGTCGACCAGAGCAAGCATGTTGACATGAAAAGCCGTCTGCATGGTGGTGAATTTGAAGAGTTGATTCAGGATCTTCTGTGGATAGGCGTCTTTTTTGAGCTCGATCACGATACGAGTACCTTCACGGTCCGAGCTTTCATCGCGAATGTCAGCAATACCAATCACTTTCTTCTCACGATGCAATTCAGCAATCTTCTCAACCAAAACACCACGAATCACCTGATACGGAAGCTCGGTTACGATAATAGACTGACGATCTTTCTTGCCTTCTACGATCTCGGCCACAGCCCGCATGATAATACTGCCACGCCCAGTACTATAAGCCGAGGCAATGCCGCCATCATCAAATATGACACCGCCAGTCGGGAAGTCGGGGCCTTTCACGAACTTCATAAGATCCTGAACGTTGGCTTCGGGGTTATCAATGAGGTGAATGGTAGCGTCTACCACTTCTGTGAGGTTGTGAGTTGGGATATTAGTCGCCATACCGACAGCAATACCCTGCACGCCGTTGAGGAGAAGGTTTGGCACACGAGCCGGCAAGACACGAGGCTCCTTCTGGGATCCATCATAGTTGGGAATGAAGTCTACCGTGTCCTTATCTATATCATTGAGCATCTCTTCGGCGATCTTGGTCATACGTGCTTCGGTGTATCGGTAGGCAGCCGCACGGTCACCGTCTGGCGAGCCATAGTTACCCTGTCCATCTACCATCGGGTAGCGGAGCGAGAAATCCTGTGCCATGCGAACCATGGCGTCATACACTGATGAGTCACCGTGCGGATGGTATTTACCGAGTACTTCACCGACGATGTTAGCCGACTTGCGATACTTAGCGCCCGAGCGCAGTCCCAGGCTGTGCATTGCGTAGAGAATACGACGATGAACTGGCTTGAGTCCGTCACGGACGTCTGGCAAGGCACGAGACACGATGACCGACATCGCATACTCGAGGTAGCTCTTCTCCATCTCGGTCTCGATTGAGTGTAGCTGAATGTTGCCGCGGCCACCTTGTTGCTGGTGGTCAACAGTATCTTCGACCGGAGTTGTTTCCGGACCGTCTGGAGTTGGTGTGTTGGTAGTGTCGTCCATAAGGTCTCTCCTAGAAGTCAATATTCGTTACTGATTTAGCATGCGTCTGGATAAATGACTTTCGCAAACTCACTTCGTCGCCCATAAGCTTAGCGAAGATCGCGTCTGCTTTCTCGGCATCATCGATCGTCACTTTGAGCATCACACGATGCTCTGGATCCATAGTAGTCTCCCACAGCTGGTCTGGGTTCATCTCACCAAGACCTTTGTATCGCTGGACAGATAGGCCAGGAATCTTCACGCCAATTCCCGATGTTGCCTCTTCGGTTGTAGCCTCACCAACCTCAGGTGTATTCATTGCCAACTCAGCTAGATCTTCAGCGGTCTCAACCTCCACAGCATCTTGTACTGTCACTTCCTCGCTTGCTTCCACTGCGAGATCTTTTGGCTTGGCCTTAGCCTTAGCTTCAGCCTTCTCGGCCAGATCCTTGAGAACGGTGTCACGTTCGGCATCAGTGTAGACATAGTGCTTTTCACGACCGACCGACAGCTTGTAGAGTGGCGGCTGGGCGATATAGACATGTCCACCCTCGACGACTTGGGGCATGTGCCGGAAGAAGAAAGTCAGAAGGAGCGTACGAATGTGAGATCCGTCAACGTCGGCGTCAGTCGCGATAATGATACGGTCATAGCGCAATCGTTCGATCTCAAAGTTGTCCGCAATACCTGTTCCAAGAGCGATAATGAGGTTCTTTACCTCGTTGCTAGAAAGCATTTTGTCGAGTCGAGCTCGTTCAACGTTCAAGATCTTACCTCGGAGTGGCAGAATCGCCTGGAACTCACGGTTACGCCCCTGTTTAGCAGAGCCACCAGCCGAGTCACCCTCCACAATAAAGATCTCTGACTTCTTCATATCTTTGGAGCTACAGTCCGCCAACTTACCAGGCAAGGTCATGCCATCGAGCGCACCCTTACGAATAACGGTGTCGCGAGCGGCTCGAGCTGCCAGACGGGCACGAGCCGACAACGAGGCCTTGCCAACGATCTTCTTGGCTTCAGCTGGATTCTCTTCTAAGTAGTACGCAAAGTACTCAGAGAGCACTGTATCGACAATACCGCGAATCTCTGGGCTACCAAGCTTGCTCTTGGTCTGCCCTTCAAACTGCGGGTCAGGCAATTTGACCGAAACGACCGCCGTGAGGCCTTCACGTACATCATCTCCGGTGAGGCTCTCGTCCTTTTCTTTGATCAAGCCGTTCTTACGGGCATAGTCATTGATGACACGAGTCAGCGCTGTCTTAAAGCCAGTCAGGTGCGTTCCACCTTCGGGAGTGTAAATATTGTTCGCAAAAGTTCGCGTCTGATCATTAAAGCTATCAGCGTACTGGATCGCGACCTCAACCGTCACATCACCCTGCTGGCGTTCTACATAGAAAGTCGGCTCATTAATGGCCTCCTTACCCTTGTTGAGATGCTCAACATAGCTCTTGATGCCACCTTCAAAATAAAAGCTATAACTCTTATTGGCGACCTCATCGGACAAACTAACACGTACGCCCTTGGTCAAATACGACTGGTGGCGCAGGTAATCAAGAATCGTATTGTAATTGAACTTGGTTGTCTCAAAGATACTCTCGTCGGCCTTGAATCGAATCGTCGTGCCGTGACCTTTTGTCTCTCCGACCACCTTGATATCACCAGTTGGGACACCCACCTTATACGTCTGTTCGTAGAGTTTGCCGTCCAGGCGGACTTGCGCTACAAGATCGGTCGAGAGCGCATTCACAACCGATACACCCACTCCGTGCAGTCCGCCGGAGACTTTGTAGCCCCCGCCACCAAACTTACCGCCAGCGTGGAGGACAGTGAGGACAGTCTCAAGAGCTGATTTGCCGGTCGCCTTCACTTTACCAACTGGAATACCGCGACCATTATCAGTTACAGATACCCAACCGTCTTTTTCGAGGACTACCTCGACGAAGTTTGCTTCGCCCGCCAAAGCCTCGTCAATCGAGTTGTTGACGAGCTCCCAAACAAGGTGGTGCAGACCTTCGACACCGGTACCACCGATATACATACCCGGACGCTTACGGACAGGATCAAGCCCTTCAAGGACTTGGATTTGATCTGCTGAATAAGTTGGTTTTGAAGACTTTTCAGCCACGGAAATGTTAACCCCTCTCTTAAAGGCAGCCCTTCATAAAAGACAGGAACTGCAAAATTACTCTTCTATTATAACTGACGTTCTACAGGAGTACAACAGGTGTAAACCAGTGACTACTTCTTACGAAAACGCTTGACGAGCGACTCGCCAATCCAGCCTAAAATTCCACCAATCAGTAGACTTACTGTGAACTCACTACCGCTCAATAGCCAACCTTGAGTACGAGCCACAATATAGAAAAGAGACCCTACCGCTAGAGCGCCAATGCCTCCGCTCAGTAGGAAGCTCGGTCTATAAATCGTTTCCTCTAGGAGCTCACTTGTTTCCTCAATAAATCGTGCATGAACGACCCGTGAGAAGTTGCGCTGGAGGGGTGGGAGTTGACGCTGCACATCATGCAAGGCCGCCTTGTAGGCGCCGGTCCGCTCAGCGGCGGAAACGAGCCGCTTGCGCTGAGTTGGCTTTGGTTCTTGCTTCTTCTCACGTTCAGCCGGACGTTCGGCACTACGGCGCAGCTTGTCGCGCGCTACCTCAACCGAACGCTCCTGATCATGCGGGTCATGGTCCTTACCTGATTCGTGATCGGCTTTATCAACCGCCCGCTTGAGTTCTTCACGATTCGATTCTGACTCGTGAGCCGATTCTTGTTCTGGTATTCGTTCGCTCATCCTTTTCCTCCAGTCGTTACCAACAAGGCGAGTTCCTTCGCAATCAGTCTCTGGCGCAAAGTGATGAAGACTGCCCCAGCCGCGAATAAGCCCAATGCAAGATTTGCCGCACCTGGACCAGTTGCCGGCAAAGCCTGAGACGTTAGCTCAACTTGCTTTACTGGATTAGCCGGGACATGAATGTTGACCGTATTGCCATAGAAGTGGTTCTCAAGCGTGAGGTCATAAGAGCTTGAATCGGTAACACCACGAGCCTGAGCATAAACATCCGGCTTGAGGCCACGAGCTTTTAGCTTGATCGTAAAGTTCTTTGTAATCGTCTTACCGGCCGGTATTGTCACCTTAGTCCATACGAGGTTCTTCTGTATCGACTGCGGCTGATTAACAAGCGGCGCATCAGAACGAACCGAACCGCCAAAGTCCTTTACGTCTGCGTATTCAAGAATATCACCAATGTCTTCACGGAACTGGAAGTCGGCGAGGTCGGCTGTGCCGTTATTCTTCACCGACAGAGAGTATCGAATCTCATCACCTGGGTTTGCCGTTGTGCCGGCAGCGTTAATTGGTTTGCCAGCACTATCCTTTACCGTCAGGTTCTCAGCAGTCTTCAGATACGTAAGCTCCTGCGAGGTAGTCTTAATAGTCTGCGAGCAGGCTGGGGAGATAGCGGTTGTACCAGCTGTAGTTCGAACTCGCACTGTCGCGACCCACTGCCCGACTTTGGTGTACGTGTGCTGCACCTGGTCCTTTGAGATGGTAGAACGTGACCCATCGCCAAAGTCGAACTCATATGACTGCAGTGTTGTATTCTCATACTTTGCATCGACTTCAAATGTCACCTTAAGCGGTACGTTATGGTCAGTATTGGTCGCTTCATAGTAGGCCTTTAGCTGCTCGCAGACGTAGAGAGCCTGAGGGATCGGAGTGAGCACTGGAGTTGGTGTAGCAGGCTTTGGCGTAGACGTTACCGTAGGCTTTGGTGTTACGAGAGGGCCAGGAGGAAGAGGTGTCACAACCGGTGGCGGCGTAGCGGCGGGTCGCGGTGTACTCGGTACCGGCGTTGCTGGTGCAGGTGTAACTTTTGCGGCTGGATTCTCCGTCTTCAAGGCTTCTATAACTGGGTTACCACAATCAAACAAGATCCAGAAACGTCGCCCATCAGCTGCGATCCCGGTCAAAGCTGAAAACGGAATGCCTGAGCCCCATACCTTTAATGGACGGATATAAATGAGCGTCGCGGCACCTGGAGTATCAAGCACAATATTCTGATTGGCGGGCCCATGGATAACACGACCAGCTGACCAGACATCCGCACTCGAGTTCACGCTCCCAACAGTAGCTCCGTTAATCTGGTCGTAGCCGATACCAAACCGCAAATAAACAGACCGCAGCTCGTTATTGCTATTGTACTTATTCAGAAGGTCGGCCTTGCTGGAGAAACCACCGTAAATGATGTCATTCGCACTACCAGAACTCGCTTGAGAAACTTTCGGTGGAGCAAGCCACGTAACCGTCTGCAGGATCACTACCGCCAGAACAACGATGAGGCTGAGCGTACGTACAGCCTGCTCTTGACCAATTCGTTTGATGTAAAATGCCAGCGTCGAGCGCTCGGCTTGCCCCGAGACAACTCCTGCAACAATATCGCGAAACAGCATGTTTAGTAATGGCCCTTTATTTCAGTAATAACCCTTATGTTTGCTAGCATACCACAAGATTTACCCAGGTGGAGCCATGGCTGGCTGCGATTCAGCTGGAGCCGGCGCGCTTGAGCGCATCGTAAGCGCACTTGAGACTTCCTTATCGACCTGCGCTTTGGGGCGTCCGTACTTCTGACGCGATAGTTCCTTGAGCGCCAGCGTAGCTTCAACATTTACTTCACCTAGCGGAGGAAAAATAGGCTTGATTGTGAACGGCTTGGACGGCAAACCCTTCGTCATAAGCTTCACGACACCCTGTAGGTTGGGGAGGTTCAAGAGGTCGTTGGCAGCCAAGCTCGGCTCAAACTGCTTCTCGAGGTACTCAGCATCTTCTGGACCACATCGGTACGAGAACAACGTACCTACGTTACCGAACACCGCACCCTTTATCTGCTCCGTGAGCTGGCCGATGAACTGGTTGGCAACCACTAAGCAAAGATTGTATTTACGAGCTTCGGATAGAATCGTTGCAAAGCTATCGGTGGAGAAGTTCTGGAACTCGTCAACGTACAACGTAAACTGAGGTGACTGATCTTTTGGTCGTCCGGACCGAGCCAGCGCTGCAGCCAAAATCTTAATCACAAACATAATACCCAATAGGTTTGAATTCAATTCACCAACCTTACCTTTTGATAGGTTGACGATCAGGATCTTGCTTTCATCCATCACTTCGCTAAAGTCAAATGAGCTCGTGTGCTGCCCTATGATATTACGCATCACTTCATTTGAAGCAAACGCGCTCCACTTAGAGGCAAAGTAGCCGAGCATCTCACTTTTGTCGCGGTCGGAAGTCTGTCCCATCTCATTTATCCAAAAGTCTTGGACCGTCACGTCAGTAACGTGCTTAAACTTGGCCTTGAGAAACTCATCATCCATAAATGGCTTAGGAATCTCCAAGAAGGTGGCTCCTTTTGGATCGGACATAACCGTCAATGCACTATTGCGGTACCAACTCTCGAAACGAGGCCCGATAATACCTTTTCCATCTGGATCATAGATCTTATAGAGCATAGCGATGGTTTCATTTACGACGAAGTCCCGCTGTTCCGGAAAGTTAGGATCAAATTCAAGGATGTTTAATCCGAGAGGCATTGCCGTATCACCCGGATTGAAGTAAATCACATCCTCAGCTCGATGCGGCGGCACTTTACTCAAGATGTCTTCAGCCAGCTCTCCGTGCGGGTCAATTACACAAATGCCCTTACCAGCCACCATATCCTGTACAGCTAAGTCTTGCAGCAATACAGATTTACCGGTACCGGTTTGTCCAATGATGTACATATGGCGACTACGATCTGCATCACTGAGCCGTACGACTTTTTCCTGCCCCTGAAAGAAATTACTACCCACGATTACGCCAGAATCAGACAAGACCGATGGAGCAGCCACTTCTTTTACGCCAACTCGCTCGATCGGTGTGGCTGTGTCGCCCATCTCATTTGGCAAGTGGAAAAGGGTGGCTAGCTCAATAGTGTTGAGTACCACATGACGTTTATTCGCTGGGAAGAATCGAAAGATATAGTCAGTCGTTAAGCGATCCAAGCGCTTACTCTCAGTAAACTTCAGGCTGTTACTACCTGGCAAATTGAGCTGAGCAAACCCATTCACGAAGTCCTGTACGACCAATCGACTACGGGCCGCGTCACCCGTAGAAGCTACCACTCGTATCAGTGTCTCAAAGGCTGGCTGGGAAGCCTTTTCCTCGATGGACTGAGCGAGCTTCTGATCGATTGAGTCGGCTTGTTTGCTCGGGTCTGACGAATGCTCTTTGGCCTGCCAGTCAGGAGACTTGAACGGGGCTGATACTACGGAGCCTAGAATGTGGGTGGGGTCTGAGGCGCGCTTCTTATTTGGATTTAGTATGCCTTTTGCCATTTGACGAGCTTTTTTGGACCACTTTGGGTGCGCTGGACGAAACAGTACTTGCATAGCTGCCCCCTCATTCTCACCAAGCCGAGATAGAGCACCGATGAGGCCCTTCAGGGGGTCAATATCGAGTGTCTTATAGTTGTTGAGCGGGTAGTAACTCTGTGCAGTCATCTCAAATTCTCCACCACACACCGATGTTAGGTTGGTCTGCGGTGCAAAAATGTTGTGGTCTTCAACAAGGGCAGTATGAATATCGGGATAGGCCGCCGTGAGCGCCTTCTGAACTGCGGATACTAGTGAAACTGGCACGACTACATAAAAGAATATCTGCTTACCTCTTGCAACAATCTCAAAGCTAATATGTCGCTGGCTATAGAGCCAACGCTGCTTCTTTGCGATTCCAGCCAGTAATGCATATATGCCCTCCGCGCGCGAAATATTCTCTTTTATCACTTCCCGTTCGTCTCGAGCCGTTGCATCATCTACCTCTTGCGGCGGTAGCTGCACTATCATCGGCACCATCTTGAGACTACGTTCAATGTCCTTAGCTCGACTGAATCTAGCACGTACAACAAAAGCAATAATGGTAGCCACCACTCCGACAAATACAAAAAGGATTACTAAAAGGAGGATTTGAAAATCACTCATTGTCTCACCTAACTCTTGTCTTGTGGTTTACGCACATCTAGTCCAAACCGCTGCTTCAAGTAGTCTTGATTGAGGGCTTCTGCTGCGACCTCCTGGGCATGCGGATCGTACTTATTCTTATCAATAATCTGCTCGGCTTTTTCTACCCATGCCTTTTCAATCACATCACCATCGCCTGCCAAGAGGGGAGTGGCCAATACGCCAGCATCTGGTGGCTGTGTCGCAGGAGCTTGATTCATCATCTCCTGAAAAGCTTCTGGAACATTGTGCGACGCCTGCAGGGGAGAGGGTGCAGCAGTGGCACTGGCTGCTGGATCTGGTGATATCGGGTTAGGCTGTGGCGTCTGAGGATTCATACTGGTTATGATTATAGCCGATTTCCCATCTGGTGTTTAGTGCACCCAAACAGTCGTCCCTATTTCTGACCAGTTATATATAAAGGCAGCCGTTGCATCGGGCATATTCACGCAACCATGACTGCCACCGTAGTAGTAGTCACTCCCACCAAAGCTCGATCGCCAACTGGCATCATGCAAACCAAAGCCGAGATAGAAAGGCATCCAGTACTTCACGAACACATTGTAGTTGTATCCATACGACGCCCCATTGAGGTAGGTATTGGTTGCCTTGTAGTAAATGGCGAATGTGCCAGTTGCAGTAGCGAGCCCGGCACCCGTCGCCCCACTTGTGATTGGGCTAGAATGCACCACTTGCCCGTTCTCATACGCCCACAGGTACTGTCGGCTCAAATTTATTTCGATGTACTTGCCATCACCCAAGCTGCGCGTTTGAGTCGTTTCGGTCTTGAAAGGCACCTCAGAGGTAACAACCTGAATAGTTGAATCTTTGCCTGCCCGAACGGCCGCTAAGAGGGAAGTAGCAGCTGCCTCCTGGTCCATTGCAATACCAACTACGCCCTCTTTATCTACGGTAGTCTTACCGCTTGCAACGGTTACCTTCTTATTCACAGGCTTGCGGTTGATCTCGTTGGCAACAGATTGGATATAGCCCCTCACCTGCTGTTCATCTATATTCACATTTAACGACGATGCGTTAAGGGCTCGATCAGGCTCTACTTTTACCCAATATCCAATGTTTACTGGTGTGGGGGTGAATGTTTTACCCTGATAAGACAGAGAGAATGTATGACGCAAGAGATCGGCCACCTTGTCCTCAGCGGCCTGAGTCTGTCCGGCGCGTATGTCTGCCTTCACCTCTTTAGTATCCAGCACAAAGGTTGCGTCTACGGCGTCAGCCAAAGAGTCATTCAATACTTGAGTGACCTCTTGGCGATCTACCTGTAGACCAGATTGATCCGGACTCACGACAAGCTTGCCCTCTTTTACACTGACACCAGCATTCTGAGGCGCTTTCCCAATCGATGAAACTACTTGATTTGTAAATTTCTGCAGCTGAGCATAGTCCAAACTATAACTATAACGGATCTGACCCTGCCCATTGGCTATAAATAAGCCAAGAAGCGGTAGCCCCTCCTGTCTACCGACCTGATAAGCGAGGCGCAACGTGGCGTCTATATCATAGTCAGCTCCGAGCTCAGTATTCGTCGTTTCAAATACCCTATCACCAACCTTGACCGCGTACTTTCGTTCGAGTGGCTTTTCGTGCAGCTTAGAATAGGCTTGCTTATACGACAGACCGGACAGGTCTGTCCCAGCTACCGACACTCCGGGGTAGATTACCCCTTCATACCGAGCTGCAATCAGGCCGTTCATTAAGAGAATCGCGAAGAGGGGAGCTACCAGAACAAATAGTACTCGAGAAGCACGAGATGGCTTATGACCTGATTTCGAGAGCCAAGCTGGCAAAGCAAACCGATGTTGATGTGTCTGTTTCATTTTTTCCAAGCTACTTGTAGTTAATCCTTCAAGAAACTTATGCTTATAACTACGCTAAGAATACCACGCTACTTCGAAAAACACTATGTAGAAAATTCATCCGGATACTCTATCGAGATGTCAGCTGAGCTTCGGGGAGGTCTTGCGCAAGTGATGCACTCAGGTCGGATACAATCCTCTCAATATGATCGCCTGAAGGCCTCGCCCCACAATCGAGCAATACTCGCAGGGTGACTACCTTGCGCTGTGTCGCCAATAAAGACTCGTCTTGATACGTATCAATATATTCAACTGACCATACTTCAGGCCGGCTATCAAAATACTGTGCTATCGACTGATACCACACATCAGCAGCTAGCTCATAAGAGATGTCGCGGACAACTAGCTGATATGCAGGCAAAGCAGGCAATTGGGCAGGCCTTCGAGCCGACAACCAGCTGCGAAGATCGATTTCGCACCAAGCTAAACTCATTTTTAGCCCCAAGCTTTCGGCAGTGCCTGTAGAAAGCTGCCCGATCACGCCAATCTCCTCACCGTCCACCAAGATCTGTGCAGAACGTTGCTTTACAAGAGTAGAGACTTTGGCATCTGGCACCAATTCGTACTTGATATTCTCGCTCTTCATCAGGTACTGCAGGGCTGATTGAACCTGGGCAAGACTCTTTTCGCCTCGGGCGCTCAACCCTATCTGCCATTTCTCTAATGGTAATTGAGTCAAACCTTGTGACAAGAACACAGTCGATATCTCAAAGCAGAGAACACTCGGTCGTACTGCACTCGACTGCTGCGACCAAAGATGCGCGTGGCTCGGCATGAGTGAGGCCCGCACATAAGCTTGTTCGGGGGAACGAGGGTTTGAGATCGGCAAGAAGTTTGACTCAGGAATGCCACTGGCCTGGACGGCTTCAGCCGAGACAAAACTATATGTCATGACTTCAGTCATGCCAGCAGAACTCAAGCGTCGACGCAGGCGCATACTATCTGCCAATGTGCCCTCCGATTCAGCCATAGCTGGGATATCAGGCAAAGTATTAGCTATCTTGTCGTACCCGACTAACTTACCAACCTCTTCGATGAGGTCAGCTTCCATTCGTATATCTGGACGCCACCACGGCACATCAATCGCATAGGTATGATTGAAGTTTTCTACATACCGCCGTGCCCCCAAATAGTCAGGTGCCTCCGTAAAACGTTCGACAGGCGCGATCGACACTCCCTGATCCGTGCCCTGGGCCCAGCTCTCGTCGGCATGAGCCAGTCCTCGTGCCTGAATCACTTGGCCGTTCCCGATATATACAGCACAGTGTCCGACCTCCATAGCTTCATCAAGAACAACTTTCTTCTTCTCTCCGTTCGGAGTCGTCGTATAGTAGTGGTCCACCTTGGAGTGGATAATAACACCGCGTATGAAGAGGGCATCACCCGGCTTAAGCTCATTCGTCTCCACCGAACGACCATGATGAAACTGTCCCAAAGCCGTATGACCAACAAAAACGCCTATCTTTGAGTACACTCGATCTATCAAATAAGAGCAATCAAAAGCTGTCTCGCCATCCTGGCGCCAGTTTGCACCCCATTTATATGGCTTTCCAAGATGTGACTGAAACTCTTTGGCAATCGAGAATTTCTCAACTCCAAAGCCCATTTGACGTAGCCCCTTAACAGCCGATGGCTCATCTACTGTATGCCCAAGGATTTTCTCAGCATGACGCAATCGCAAACCTAAAAATTGTTGCCACGGCCAAGCGTACAGCTGATCCGATGGTTGTCCAACAATTTCACCTTCACAAATCTCTTTGAGCAGATCGAGCATGCGACTCACAGCGCGAGGAGCAGAGGGGAGCGGGATACCACGCTCAAACCTCGTTGAAGCCTCTGTTCTCAGTCCATGCCGTAAGGCTGTTCGGCGTACGATCGTTTTATCCCATATGGCGGCCTCAATAATAACCTCCGTCGTCGTAGATTCAACCTGACAACGAGCCGAGCCCATAATCCCAGCCAAGCCAACTGGTCCAGTCGAGTCAGAAACAACCAAGTCCTGAGAGGTGAGTGTACGCTCCACGCCATCCAGAGTCGTGAGCATTTCTCCTTCCTCGGAAAATCTCACTGAAAGGGGAGTGGAAAGGGTACTGGCATCATATGCGTGCGTTGGCTGACCAAGCTCCAACATCACATAGTTCGTGATGTCTACTACCGGTGTATGTGTAGCTATGCCGTTCAGGGCCAAGTTATCCACAAGCCAAGCTGGACTTTTTACATCATTCTTTACACGTACATGGGCCGAAACAAACCGAGGATTCTCCGCCCTACTCTTGACATCTACCCTTTCTGTTTCGGAGTATTCGTACTGCCCCACCTCTACTGGCAGGAAGTTTGAGGCATCATCATAAACGGCAAGTTCGCGCGCTATCCCCTCCCCGCTCAAATAATCCCACCGGTTTGCAGGGGTCTTTATGTCCAGGACATCGCCAGAAACAAGTATGTCGCACAATGATGTCCCAAGCGAGTGGGTAGTACCTTCATAGTTCCAGAGCCCACTGTGGTCATTAGATAGACCCAACTCCTTACCACTCGCCAACATCCCTTCACTCGACTGCCCTCGAATGACTGCCTTCTCGATGACACTGCCATCTGGGAGCGTGCTGCCTGGCTGGACATAGGCCACCCGCTGGCCGATAGCTAAGTTTGGAGCACCGCACACTAGATCGTATTTATGTTTACCTACACTCACCGTAACGAGCTGTAGCCGGTCCGCTTCTGGGTGCGGGAAAATATCCATTATCTTTGCGAGAACAATCTTTGAGTCGAGCGGCTTCGAGTAAATTACTTGTTCTAATTCGATTTCTGTCCGCTCGATCAGCATAGCGAGCTGAGCCGTCGTTCGAGGCTTCTTAAAGAAGCGATTGAGAGTTGCGACAGCTATTTTCATGCCTGTGTACTCGCTAAAAGGTTGGGTCGCCAGAGCACACGAATATCCTCTAGGCCATACCGAATTACGGTGAGCCTATCTGGGCCGAACCCAAAAGCAAAACCGCTAAAGCGTGATGGGTCGACACCACCTCGTCTCAAGACGTCAGGATGCACCATGCCGGCCCCGCAAATCTCTAGCCACGCATCACGATACCAAACATCCACCTCAAACGATGGCTCAGTGTACGGGAAATAGCTCGGACGAAGTCGTATCTTTGTCTCAATGCCGAATAACGATTGCATGACATGCAGAAGTGTTCCCTTCAAGTCCGACACGCTTACTTTCTCCCCCACAACCAATCCCTCTACCTGGTAAAAGCTCCAGAGGTGCGTTCTGTCCTCATCTTCATTACGATAGACCTTACCAGGCACGATGATCTTAAAAGGCGGCTCATGTGCCTCCATATAACGTATCTGCGATGCGGATGTATGCGTCCGTGGCACAAGAGGCGGAATATCGCCATCGGCCTTAATATAGAATGTGTCCTGCATTTCACGGGCTGGATGGTCTGGGGGCAGGTTCAATACCTCAAAGTTGTACCAATCCGTCTCTATTTCAGGACCTTCAACGAGTGAAAACCCAAGGTGATCAAAGATACCATACACTTCCTCAAGTATATGTTGCGTTGGATGCATATGCCCACCAGTCAGTTGAAGAGTCAGCGGCTCCGTGAGATCAACTGGTGCTAATGAATCATCGAGTGATGCCTTCAGCGTAAGAATCTTAGCATCGATCTTATTCTGCAGATCTTGTCGAGCTGCCTGTACGCTAGGGGCAAAGGCTCTTCTTTCTTCCGGAGCCATGCCGCCTAATGCCTTGAGTAAGTCCTGCAAGCTGCTTTTCTTACCGAGCCACCGGACTCTCTCTGCCTCTAGGACAAGCAGAGAGTCAGCCGCATGGATGGCAGCTGCTGCTTGATCAATAATTGATTGAAGTTGAGTGTTTGAATCGTGAAGTGTCATGTTTTTGTTCGCGTTCGAAAGTATACTTCGATTATACCAAGTGCCAGAAGAAACAATAGTCCATCGCCCAGATTAAGTACTCGTAAGCTCTGCATTGCCAAAGCCACGGTTGCAAAGAGCATCCAAATAACATTCTGGCGTAGTAAATACTTAAACGTCTTCAGCTTCTGATCATCTTGGAGCTTCTTACTTCGTAAACGGTATCTCACAAGCGTCAGAAGGCTTGTCGTGCTCATCAGGAAGCATACAAACCATAAGGTGACACCAAAAGGCCCAATATCACGAGGAGAAGTTGCTAATAATAGGTAGCTACTCACACTTCCACTCAGGATAAGACAGAAAAGACAGACCGAAAAACCAAAACTCAATTGATTTGCTTCTTGAAGGCGCATATCTAGAGTATACAACACGCATCCCCCATCTCTTGCTTGAACACTTTTGAAATAGTATTGAGTACATATATTATTTTGGGTTTTTTAGATTTACTATCGAACATATATCTTGTACAAGCTGCTGAGCATATTTTGTGCGCGATAGACGCTTCAAGCTGAGCCCCTGTATTATTGTCATAGCGCGAATAGTACACATATAAAAACCCCGCTCGCATGAGCGGGGTTTTTATATGTAAGTAAAAAAATGGTTACGGGGCAGCTACAAGTGCCCAAAAGATATGAATCATTAGCACGTGCTGCCCCGAGGAGCGACTACAAGCTTGTTCCGTTTGTTTATGTTGTGGAAGTAAGCCTGCGGTAGCAGATTGTCTGTCTAAAAGGCCAAGAAGGTGCGAGGTACTTGGTTGGTTGTGTGGCCGTTTGGACTGACGGGTAATTCCCTACCATCCGTACGGTTAAAGCTTGGTTGTCTTCAGAAGTGTGCTTTATCCAGCGGGTGGTATTGGTGTCTCTTATGTACAAGAAACGCCCTTCGAACAGTAGGGGAAGTCCGACCCGAGACAAGGGGGGTGTCTACAGATCGGATTTGCCCTACTGGTTTCTCTCTATCGCAGACGATTACAGGGGTCGATAGAAAGTGTGAAAAAGAATTTGTTTTTGTTTTGATTTTTAATGAACTAGATTGACTCTATCTTAGCAAAGTACTTATGCTTTGTCAACCACTTTTTGTGTATTTTGTGCCCTGTTATCGCTTTTTACTCTGTAAAAATGTGTTGTATTTTTTACACAAGTCCAAGCTTTTGCTTGGTGAGCTTGAGCTTTTCTCCGGCTACAAGCGTAGCTCGCTCTCTTCCCTGCGCCAGAACGTGTCGTAGTTGACCTTCATCTGATCGAAGGCTTGCAAAGCGATGCTTTAGTGGAGCAAGTTCAGCCACCACAGCCTCACCAGTAGCGTCCTTAAGCTCTCCATAGCCTTTCCCCTGCCATTCTTGAAGTACAGCCTCAAGTGGTCGCCCTGACAATGCACTCAATATCTCTAGAAGATTGTAGATGCCTGCTTGTTCATCTTTCGAGACGCCTATTGTACCCAAGGAGTCAGTCATAGCTCGCTTGAACTTACGGCGGATAACGTCGTCATCGTCGAGCAAGTACACACAACCTTCACCAGCATCACTCTTACTCATTTTCTGAGTTGGGTTATCAAGCATCATCACCCGAGATCCGTGCGAAGGCGCCACAAACTTCGGTAGCTTAAAGGTCTCTCCATAAAGATTATTGAAACGCTCAGCAATCTTACGGGTTAGTTCAACGTGTTGCGTTTGGTCATCTCCTACTGGTACCTCATCGGCGTCATACAGAAGAATATCGGCGGCCATCAAGACTGGGTAGTCGAACAGAGCTACCAGCTGCCCCTCTGGGCCATTTTTTAGTACTTTATCCTTATATTGGGTCATGCGGTTTAGTTCGCCCATTGTGGCGTAGTTATTGAGGATCCATGACAATTCAGCGTGAGCCGATACTTGTGACTGCGCAAAGATCGGGCTTGTCTCAGCGTCTACTCCAAGAGCTAGAAGCCATGCAACCAGATCAAGAGAGTTACTTGTGAGCACTTGTGGCTCAATACGAGCATTCAGTGCATGGAGATCCGCAATGAAGAAAAAGACCTCACTCGTTGATGATTGAGTGAGTGGCCAATTTTTCATAGCACCCAGATAGCTGCCCAGGTGGGCATCTCCAGTTGGCTTTATTCCTGATAGCACTCGCTTCATATTGTCATACCCTTTCGTTTCTCTTAGTCTAGGTGATCTGTAGCCGGTTTATCAACCAGAAGAGGTTCAACCTTTGCGATCGTGCCCGATATCTTGGCTACATCTGTGTCAACCTTACGGAACTCCTTATAGGCGTTGTTGTAGTGGTTTACGGTCGTACCGAGCGACCCACCCATCTTCTGCAGGAAGGTATCGTAGGCAGCTATGTGTCGATTCAATTGGCCCACTCGCACTTGAATCTGCTGAGCCTGCTCCTCTATCTGTAGCGAGCGTAGACCCTGCATAACCGTCTGGAGATAGGCCATAAAGGAAGTTGGTGACACGATGATAACGTGCTTGTCCCGGAAGGCGTATTCAATCAAATCACGCGAGCTTGTCTTGGTACTACCAACCTGATTGATGAGCAGGTCGTAATAAATGGCTTCTGAAGGAATAAACATAAATGCGAAGTCCATCGTCCCCTCTGCTGGTCGGATGTACTTAGCCGTCTCATCAATGCGATTTTTGAGATCTTGCTTGAAGGTCTTAATAAGCGTATCTCGTTCGGATGACTCTACTTTATCGATAAGTCGATTGTAGTTTTCGAGACTAAACTTCGAGTCGACCGGAAGAATCTTTCCCTTATCCAGCTTCACAATAGCGTCAACGATGTCTCCATTCTGAAACTTATACTGGAGCTCGAATCCCCCTGGCGGGAGTACATTTTCCAGCACCTGTCCAAGATAGTACTCGCCCAGAACACCCCGCTGCTTCGGATTCTGTAGGACATTCTGGAGCGAGCGTAGCTCACCGCTAATGTCGACCACTCGACGGTTCGTTTCATCTAACTTCGTGAGGCGTTCAGTTACATCCTTAATAATGTCAGATGACTGTTTCATTTGAGCATGCACGTTTGCCTGCATGCTGGCACTGTTACGGTCCATGCGCTCATTCATCTGAGCGTGTGACTGGCTAAGCATCTGCTGCATTCCCTGCAGGTCTTGCTTGAAGAGCTGCCAACTGTTCGAGTCCATCGCCTCAGCAGCCGGCTTCTGGGCCAGCTTCCAAACCATATAGAACAAAGCCAGTACAGCAACCAAGAGAACAGCGATGAGGATCGTAAGAAGTATCATAACTCCAGTATAGCCCATCAAGGGAGTGATGTGACTAGCTCGGACAAATTAGAGCATATGATGCTTCTTGAGAATACCCACCCATGTCGCATCAAGCCACTTACGTTGTTTTTCATACAACGCTACTTGCCCTCTCTCTGCGAACTCTTTACGGATTACTCCACCGCTATGGGGGTGTTTTTGTTTTTGCTCCAACGGAGAGTTGAAGCCATGGGCATAGTGCGTCATCTCATGAAATATTGTAGCTCTTACAACAAACTCCGGTACGTCTAGGTCCTGAAACAGTCGGTTCACGCGAATGATGCTGGTCGTCATATCGCGAGGATCAACTGAGATCGACCCGAGTCTACGCTTGGCTCGTTTACCCCACCGTATCACCACGTCATTATCCTGTGGAACATCTTCAAATGACCGGTACCAGATATCAGCCAGAAGATTCTCCAGCCACTCTTGGTCACGGTACGACAAAACGTATTTGAGATCGCTCATAGCAGCTCCAGGGGTGCCTCACTATCAACATAGTAACCATTGAGCGGATACTGTGCCGACCGAATACCATCAGCCACTTCAGCTATCTTATTAAGTGTCTTCTTGTGATCGATTTTTTCTCGTCGTACTAAATACTCGGTCTCTACAAAATCAAGACTGACAGCGGTAACCGGTTCCTGCTGGAGCTTCTCCCATGCTAAGGCATAAATCTGCAACTGAATGCTGTCTCGTACCCTATCTGCCGCCGACTTCTCCGACGATACTGCCGAGGTCTTAAAGTCTCGAATCTCTGCACCCATATCATTGCCGAGTACCAGATCGTATCGCCCCTTAATGCGCACCTTCGACTGCGGTATCTCGAGCAAGAAAGAAGACTCAACTGCCCTCACGTCAAACTCTAGCTTGTTCCATTCTGCATAGGTGCGCCTGATAGTCCCCTGAGCAGCTGCAAAGCGCTCCTGTTCGTGTCTTGGAGACACAAAGCCCTGATGACTCCAATGTTCTTCAAGGACTTTTAGCAGCCGCTTCAGGCTAGCCGTCTTGCCTGATTGCCTATCCTTAAAATACACCTCAAAAACAGCGTGTAATGCTGTACCATACGTCAGCCGGTGATGGGGTCGGCTCGGAAACTTCAACACCGACCGCAAGTAGAACATACCTGGATCCATCAAGTAATCCGATACTTGGTTAGGGGTTAACTGAATCCAGCCATCCACCTCAGGATAAGTCACCGTCATCCCAGGAGCTTGATTAAGTCCTCTCCCAAACTTTTCAATACTAGCCGGTACACCGGTTCCAGCTACGGGCTTGAGATCGAGATCGGGCCCAAACGCCTCATAGAGAAAACGTGATGGCTTACGCATGCGCTTACCTCCATGATCAGGGGAATATGTGACGATGAGGTTCTTGCGGGCACGTGTCATAGCTACATAGCACAGACGACGCTCTTCAGCGTAGTGTGCCAAGCTTAAATTATCTGGTGTCTCAGTCATATGTTGTGGTAATGTCAACGATTCACCACGACGACCAGCCGGAAAACTTCCTTCCGTCATATCGAAGAGAATCACTGAATCAAACTCCAAACCCTTTGACCGGTGCGCCGTCAGAACGTGTACGCCGTCTTGAGCTTCTGTCTCATCTGGCTCGGCAAAAACATCCAGCTCATACATTGTTTGAATATGCGACCACAAGGAGTGACTATTATCGACTGCATCAACTCCTTCTAACTCGGCAATCATTTCAAAGAACCGAGCCAAGCTTCTGACTTGGTAAGCCGATACCGGATCTGTCTCTGATTCCACAACCAAGCCATTTAGATAATCATCATCAGTGATGAACTTATAAAGAAGCTCGCCAGGAGTCTGTGCTTTGGTGAGCTCACGATACCCTTCAAGGTTCAGTAAGATAGTATGCAACTGGCTCTGCTCCTGCGCTTCCATAATGTAGCGATACAGGGAGACATTCGCACTACGAGCTCTCGTCGTGAGGTCAATCACCGTGGCGATACCGATCCCTACTCTTGGACTAATCAAGTAGCGGTACAGCGCTGGCGTATCGTCTGGGTCATGTAGGATGCGTATGAAGTCGATGCACTGCCGCACGACCGGCTGCTGCAAGAGTGTCTGAGTCTGCTGAGTACTTACTGGTAGATTGCGCTGCCGCAGAGCCGCCATAAGCGAACCAGCCTGTTGGTTGTTGCGACATAGGATGGCGATCTCTTCGGCCGATTCTGTTTCGAGTAGCTTTTCGACCGTATCAACTACCAGTGATAACTCTGCTGCTAGGCTGTCAACGTGTATCAGTCTCGGCTCAACCCCATTAGTGAGTCCTTTGAGATGTTTGTTGATGCCTAGTTTCACCTCCAGACGATCAGGATTATTCTGCACGATAAGATCGTAGGACCGATCAATGACCTTCTGTGTCGAACGATAATTCTCGCTCAGTACGAAGTTCTTGGTGTTTTTGTAGTGGTCTGAGAAATCCAGAATGTTCTGCAATTCCGCTCCACGAAACCGATAGATTGACTGGTCGTCATCACCCACAACCATAAGATTATGATGTTTTTTTGACAACAAATGCATTAACTGAGCCTGAATATAGTTCGTATCTTGAAATTCATCTACCAGAATATATTTGTAAACCGACTGGAAGCGTCGAGCAATACTTGGGTTATTACTTAGGAGCTTATAAGGAATAAGTAATTGATCACCGAAATCTATAAAGCCGGTTTGTTGCTTGAGGGCTTCGTAGGCACCATATACCCGAGCGACCTCGTCATAAAGATCCCAATCCATTTCATCCGGCTCTTTCTGCTTTTTTATGCTCACAAGCGTCTTTGCATAGTCCGCAGAATCAAGGCCTTCATCTTTCAGTCTCGAAAAGTATGACAGCAGTTGTGGAGCGTACTGACCAGGCTGATGAGCTGGCCTCACAAGCTTCAGCTCGCCCATTTCTTCCAGAGCCTGCTGAAGCAATACATGTTGCTGTAATGATGAAGCAAGACGCGTTGAAGACTTGAGGCCAGCTTCAATAGTGTGATCCTGAATGATCTGCCCTCCAAGAGCATGGAATGTCATAATCTGCGTATCGACGTATCCATATGGCAACAAGCGATCAACACGCTCTTCCATTTCTTTGGCTGCCTTATCTGTAAAGGTAAGTGCCAGAATCTCCTCAGGCAACGCAGACCCTGATGAGATGAGATGAGCAATGCGGCGACTAATCACTGTAGTCTTTCCCGTCCCTGGCCCTGCAACTACCAAGGCCGGGCCAGATGTATGTGTTACAGCCTTCAGCTGAACTGCATTCAAACCTTCTACGAGCTTGGCATCTGGTTTGATCTTGGCCATACCGAGCTACATGTTCTCTAAAGGAGTAATGCCGATTAGTTCAAAGAGTCCACGACAAACGGTAGCGTATTGGGTTACGAGAGCAAGGCGATGCGCCAGAAGCTCGTCCGATTCTGCCTTGAGAATAGGATGCTGCTCATACCAATCATGATAGAGACTCGCCAGCCCGATGAAGCCATGGAGGACTGAGTTGACCTGATGTGAGGAGATGGCATTCGCAATCTTCTGATCGAGATCGATAATTGTTCGAAAGAGATTTACCTCAACTTGATCAAGCAATCCAGCTGACACACGACCAGCTTTAGTCTCGGCCTTCGCCAGCACCGACTGTGACCGTACGTAGGCATACATCACATAAAAGAGTGGGTTGTGCTTATTTTGTGCCGTGACAACATCAAGGTCGAGATCGAAATGCGAGCTGGGGTCACGCATGGCAAAGAAAAATCGTGCGGTATCACTCGGAACTTTCTCGAGGAAATCATCTAAAACGATGTAATTTCCACGACGCTTACTCATTTTAAACTCTTCTCCATCCTTGATGAGACGAACCGCTTGTGTCCAAAGTGGTACAAATCCATCCATCCCAAGTGCAGCGAGCGCCGCCAGGAGTCGCTTCTCTTGTCCGTGGTGATCGGGGCCAACAATCGTAATGGCTCGATCAAATCCACGCTCTTCGAGCTTGCTCGCTTGATACGTAATGTCTTTGAGGAAGTACGTCTCTTGCTTATCGTACGACCGCACAAGGACCTCATTCTGTTCTAATCCTGCAGTCGCTCCAGACAACCAAGTCGCACCATCCTCTTCAATAATGGCACCTGCCTTCCGTAGACGTTCTAACGTGCGCGGATTATCAAGAGTCGTTTCGGGCGTGACAACATCAAACTGTATCTGGAGTCGCTTGAGCGTAGGTTTAATAAGCGTCTCAAAGATACGCTCCTGTGCAACGTCCCCTACCTCTTGAGGTTCAGCCTCACAAACAGCCTGGGCAGATCCGCGATCCGCGATCATCTCGGCGGCCAATGTATCGATGTAGGGGCCACGATACAACTCGGCCGATTCTTCTTCTGTAAATGCCTTTCCAGCAGCCTGTTGAACGGCGCGCCCTAATTGCGCAATTTGATTGCCGCCATTATTAAGGTAGTACTCACGCGTCACAGCCCAGCCTTGGCTGTCATAAATATTTGCAAGTACATCACCGTAGTACCCACCCCAAGCGTTCACGAGAACGAGTGGCCCCGTCGGGTTCGCCGAGACAAACTCGACATTTACTTTTTTTCCCGTCGACGGGCGTCGGAAGAAGTCTTTGGACAGGTCGTTTGCGTAGTCTGCCCAGACAGATTTAGCGAGTCGCACATTAATAAAGCCCGGACCAGCTACTTTGGCGGATAGAATCTCCTCATTCTCAGACAGTATTGCCACAAAAGCATCGGCTATCTCTCGAGGGGACTTACTCAGTTGCTTAGCCTGGCTCAATGCTAAGTTGCTCGCAAAGTCACCAAATTCTATCTCACAGAACGAGATTGAAGACTGTGCCGCAGCGTCATCAAGTTCACCCCATCCGGCTCGCTCAAAGGCATTTTGCAGGATGGTGGCAAATTTTTGGTATGGCGATTGAATAGTCATAGCACCTATTATACCCACTCTCCCTTACAACAGATAGGGTGAGATGGGTCAGTCTCATATATAATGAAGGTTATATGAAAGTACTGACCACAAATCGCCGTGCGCGGCACGATTATAACCTCACAGAACGATATCTGGCTGGGGTCGTTTTGGCTGGTCACGAAGTGAAGAGTATCAAGGCTGGCCACATTAGCCTCAAGGGTAGCTTCATCCACTTCGTCGGCCACGAAGCGTGGCTCACCAATGCTCACGTCCGCCTTTATAGTCACGCCTCCCAGGTTAAGGACTATGATCCGACTCGCCCACGCAAGCTCCTCCTCAGCGCTAAGGAGCTCGAACTCCTCTCGGAAGCGAAGGGTGCTAAAGGTCTGACCGTCGTTCCCACCGCCGTTGGTGTACTAAGAGGTCTCGTGAAAATAGAGATTGCTCTTGGAAAGGGTCGCAAGAACTACGATAAGCGCGCCGTTGCCCGGGCAAAAGCCATGAAACGCGATGCTCAACTCGATTCGAAACACACCTAGGATTACATATACTTTGTTCTATAACACAAGGTATATGTAATATTAGTATAAGCGGTTTGACAGGTTTGGCCAGGGGTAGCTATGATGTAAGCATGAACTCATCCGACACATCCCCTACTCCATCTGAAAGCCTTCAATCCATTGCAGGCAAGATCATGTCCGACCCTCACGGCATCCTCGCTGCCGACGAAAGTAACAAAAGTGCCGACAAGCGCTTCGAAAGTCTTAATATACCGAGCAGCCCAGAAACGCACCGCAAATATCGCCAACTCCTCCTCACAACACCAAATATTGAACAGTATCTATCGGGCGTGATCTTTTACGATGAGACAATTCGACAGGCCACCGACGACGGGACAGCTTTCCCTCAATATCTCATTCAGAAAGGTATTATCCCTGGCATCAAAGTCGATAAAGGCCTCATACCACTCGACAATTTCGCAGATGAGACTATAACTGAAGGTCTGGATGGTCTAGCTGATCGACTCAAGGAATACTATGGCCTGGGTGCTCGCTTTGCAAAATGGCGGGCTGCCTTTGGCGTGACCGATACGCTCCCTTCATTGGGCGCCATTCACGCCAACATGCACGTTATGGCCCGTTACGCGGCTATCTGTCAGAGCTGTGGCATCGTCCCAATCGTCGAACCAGAAGTCATCTACGATAGCGACCACACTATCGAACGATCAGCTGAAGTTACTCAGAAGGCCATCGAAGTATGTATGGCTATGCTCCAGGCGTACCGAGTCGACCTTACCGGAGTAATCCTTAAGACAAGCATGGTTCTAGCCGGAAAAGGCGCCACTACTCAAAGCACACCAGAAGAAGTCTCCAAAGCCACTCTGGATGTCTTACGCGCCTCGGTGCCAAAGGAGATCGCCGGCATTGTCTTTCTATCTGGTGGACAGACTCCAGCTCAGGCTCGAGACAATCTGCAGGCTATTGGCTCCCAGGGCGCCCAACCTTGGCCAATCACCTTCAGCTTCTCTCGAGCTGTCCAGGACCCCGCTATGAAGGCCTGGGGCGGCAAGGACGAGAACGTCATCGCGGCTCAGACGACGTACTTTGAATACACGAAGAATGCTTCACTGGCTCGCCAAGGCAAGTTCACACCATCCACAGACGATACTGTCGACATGGCAGCGACCGCCACGCAAGACTCATAATGCATCCAGAATTGAATCTCACAAAAAAGCTGTGGTTATCCACAGCTTTTTTGTTGACAAGCATAAGCGTAGACATATATTATCTAGATGTGCTGCTGCACACATATATTGCTCAAAAACAAAAACAGAAACACAAGCCCCAGGTTAGTAAGGTCCCCACAACCCTCCTAACCTGGTTTTTTTATTCATACAAAAGTCCGCCGGTTATCTCATGTAGGACAACGTAACTACAAAGTCTACTCATTCAACTACACCTCAGCCTCATCGCCAAAGTACTATACATAACGCTTATGCTACGTTCTAAGGCCCCAACCACGTCAACATATGCATTGGTCCAACTCCACGTATCAGAATCCTCCTAGCACGCTAATATGCGCTCCAAGACGCCATTGCCACCAGCCCAATACTGTAATCTTTCAGCTCTTAAGCCTTACTCGACAAAAAAAGCCCCTGGGGGGCTTTTTTACTCCTACATTCTAACTATAACTACTATTCATACCTCAGTGCTTCGATTGGATCTATTCTTGAAGCTCGACGAGCTGGGAAGTAAACGACGATAAGACCCAGGATAGCACTCAGTAGAATAGTACCGAAGAAGATATTGAGAGAGAAGGCAAAGATGCTAATTCGCTCAGTTACGCCATTACTATGCGCATACTGGTTCAATGCCATATCAATTGCAAAGCTTGAGACAAAGGCTAGCGCGAGACCGACAAGGCCTCCTAACAGCGACAATAAGAGCGACTCGATCACAAAGAGCCGCTTCACGTCTTGCTGACGTGCACCAAGCTCAATCATTAGTCCAATCTCGCGAGTTCGCTCCAAGAGAGAAATCGTGAGTGTGTTAAACATACCTAGGGTTGCAATAACCATACCGATACCGCCAAAGCCGATCAAAATCATCTGCAAGAGGCTGAAGACTTGATTAATCTGCTCTATCGTATCGAGTGGTGATGTTGTCGAGAAGCCAAGGCTTTCAATCTGCTTTCGGATCTCTGGAACCTGATCGCGACCGGTAGCAACAGCTTTTACCGAGCTGGCATTTGTCACCCCTGCCCCCTCAAAAGTCGACCGCGGGACGTAGACTTCTGAACGTACGTCGCTCTGGATAACTGCCCGTACGATCACGGTTTTTGTAATGACCTTTTTATCTCCCGCATTGCTCAAGGTATCAATCGTTAAGGCAATCTTCTGGTTAAGCGCCTTTTGTGGGTCAGTTATGCCGAGTGACTTTAGGAGGGTTTCGTTGACCACCGCCGAATCATCGGAGGCATTATCATTCGGTAGTGCACCGCTCAAGACACTTGTGGCAGCGGCCTCTACATACGAGCGGTCAGAACCGTACACGACTGTGTCTAGCTGGGAATCCTGGAGCTTTGCTTTACCCGCCCCATTGTATACCCGCAGTATGCCCTCCACCCCGCTGATCGATCGGATTTTGCTTACGTTCTCATCATCAAGCTTCACAAGTTTCGAACGCGTATTTGTAACATCTATCGTCTTCACCGACTTGGAACCAACGACCTGGTTATTGACGAGCCGTTGGAGACCAAAACCAAAAGTAATTAGGAAAATAATCGCGCCAACGCCAATGACTACGCCAAGAATCGTGAGTCCAGTTCGTAGTTTTTTATAATAGAGGTTTCGAATCGCCATTCGAAACAAGATAGATATATGTATCACGCCGCCTTCTTTAAGGTTATCGTGACGAATAGGTGCTGGGGTCCGCGGAGACAGATCGCTCATAACGTTTTGAGTCGCCTTCACAACTGTACTCCTGACTTCTTCACGATTGCTGGCATTTTAACCGCATCAAGCAAAGCCGCCTTCTTCTCCTTGTCTGACTGATAGCCCCCCTCGTCCTCAGTAAGGACTCCATCCTTAATGAAGAGCCGATGGTCGCTCAGCGTAAGGTAGTCGAGGTTATGAGTAACCAAAACAATTGTTACGTTCTGATGGTTCTTGAGCGATGTAATAAGCTTCATGATTAGGTCACCGTTCATTGTGTCTAGGTTGCCCGTAGGCTCATCGGCGATGAGTAGCATAGGCGTCTGAACGGTCGCTCGAGCCATCGATATACGCTGTTGCTGGCCCGTAGAAAGCAGAGTTGGACGATAGCCTGCATACTTCTCTAGTCCTACCTTCTCGAGACTCTCCATAGCTCTCTTACCTGCTAGTTTCTGATCGGCACCTTGTAAATAAAGTGGCAATGCGACATTCTCGAGTACGCTCAAGCTGGATACCCAGTTGTTCGTCTGGCTCACAACACCATAATGCTTAGCTCGAAACTTTGCCCGCTCATTCTGATTCATCGTATAAAGATCTTTGCCTGCTACAGTAACGCGGCCCTTGGTTGGCGGTAATAGTCCGAGGAGCATATTCAAGATAGTGGTCTTCCCGCTGCCAGATGGCCCATAGATGATGGTAAAGCTGTTTTTTTCCACGGCAAAGTTAACATCCCGAAGTACCGTCACAGCTCCATCCTGTGCGATAAATTCTTTGGTTACACCCTTAAACTGGATCAACGAGTTGCTGTTCATACTTCTTATGCTCTACTTTCTCATATTTAGCGACCCTTGAATAGGGTACCAACAGATCAAATACCTACAAACCAAAGATGCGCTGCAGAGTGTTGAATATAATGCTGAATATATTGTCTACGCCTCGACCAATAATCACCGAGGATGCATCTGCCTTACCAGTGTTCCCTGCAGTATCATTCGCTACGGCCTGCACCCTGTAGATACTAGATGTAGGGAGGTCAGAGATCACCACCACATGCTCAGTCGTAAGGCGAGTATCAATCGTCGTTCGTCCCGTATAGTCACCAGACTGGCCTTGTCCGAAGGCTACTTGGCTCGTAGATGGTTCGTCTGTCTTCCAGGCTACAGTTATTTGTCCTCTAGCTTCCGTACCGCTACCGCGTATAGCTGTTTCTACAACAACGTCAGTGACTTTAGGTGGTCGTGTGTCGAGGGCAGTGGTAAAGAAATTACGATCTGATGTAGCGAGATCGCCCGCCGCATTTCGAGAGCGTGCCACCAAGCTGTATGTACTACCATCTGTCAGACCCTCTAAGATGAGCTCATGCTCAGTCTTGAGCTGAGGATCGCTCTGCTCAACAGTTGCCCCATCTATGAGCCCATAACTGATCTCGGAGTTGGTTGGCTGATTGGTGAGCCATGTGACGCGAAGCGTGCTCTTCGGTGCATCCTCTACAGCCGAGAAGCGAAGCTGGCTAATCTTCGGTAGTGCAGGAGTTGTGAACGTATAGGTGTCCCCCTCGTATTCATTACCATCACTATCTCGTGTTGCCACACGGAAGAAGTACTTCGTATCATCATTTAAGCTCGATAGAACAACTGAATAGTTCGACTCCGCCTGAGAAGTGTTGATTTCTTCGACCGCACCAAAGCTATCCGATTTACCATAATACACGCGCGCCTTTGATGCATCTTTTGTGATAAACCGTATGGCGGCACTCGAAACAGTAAGGCTTTCCGCACGGGCCTCACGTACGCTTGGCGCTGGGGCTGTCATGAAGCTACGCTCTGGCGAAACACCAGTATTACCATCACCGTCGGTCCACTTCGCTACGTAGTAGTACTGCGTGCCTGGCAGTAAGTTAGTGAGATTAATAGAGTGATCAGTGACCTGTGCAGAATTGCCGGTCTCATCAGGGGCGTATTGACCGCTTGCCGTTCCGATAGCGACTCGAGAGTCACTCTCTCGATCTGTCTGCCACTGAACTGTAGCCTTTCGTGTGCCGATATTGATTGCAACCGGTCGCCCACCACCCACTATCAAGCTGGCGGGTGTCGTAAACCTTCCGAGAGGCTTACGTGATGCAGTATTACTTACCACGCTACAGTTACCAGCATTGTCGCACGCTTTAACCTGATAGTAGTAAGTTACCTGGGAAAGTCCGGCGTCGATGAAACTAAGATTTGAATCGCTCGTAGATCCAACTTGGCTATAGCTCACGCCATCAGTTGAACGCATTATTTTATAGGTCGATACGCCGCTTCCCAGCTGTGTTGGCACTGCCCATGACATAGCGAGCTTCCATGAGTTTGTCGCGCGCACTGAAACATCGGATAGCTCAAGATTGCGCGGTGAACCAGGCGCATTCGTCGTTGCCGAAAATGTAATACTAGTAGCATTTGCGGGCGAAAAGTTCTGCGTCTTGTCACGAGCCATCAGATAGAGCGTATTTGTTCCCTGTTGAGTCGCGTACGGCCCCGCAGCAAGCTGCGTGATACCTTCACCAGTCCAGCGACAGTTGTGTCCATCAGAAGCAATAACTTCATTTACGGTGTAGCAGTAATTTATTTGCGTGGATGTACCGATGTATGTTTGTGGAAGTACCCAGGAGAAGGAGAATAAGTTTTGTGTGTTGCTTGACGGTGTCACCTGTAACGATCTTGGTACTGTTGGTGGCTGTTGAGTCACATAAGCAACGACGAATGGTGACTGTCCATCCAAAATAAAGCTCGTATTGCCGGCATTATCAATGACGGAGAGTATTACAAAGTTAGCACCTTCATCGGTGATTCTGTCAGCATCTGCTGCCGTAGTAGTGAACCCACCTTCCAACATAGCTCCTGCACCTACTGGGCTTAAGGTGCCATCACCACTATGCCCTGGTCCATACCAATTATTCCCTTGCACGCAGTCAGAGAATCCGGAGTATGGATCTTGTGAGATACAATACTTGAAGCCTGCGACTCCAGCCCAACCTTGATCGCCTATATATGCCGGGGCAGTACCAAGGAAGTTAACGCTGAAGATTTTAGAGTTGCCAGGATCGGGGCCAGTCATAACTGTATACGCTACGGGTTCTCCAGTATCAACCCGAAAGCTAGCTTGAGCGGCAGGTACCGTCTGGATGTTACCGCTATTATCAACTGCGTACACCTTAAAATATTGAGTTTGCTCATAGTTTAAATCCCAGTTATCGGGGATCGCGATATAGGTTTGATCTGTCATGTGCCTACAAACATCACCAGTCGATATACCATCATATCCGTTTTGGGTGAAGTCATAGAGAGTGCCTGCAGTTGTAGCTGGATCAGCAGAAGCGTCAGTGCCCATATAGAGGCAGTACCCCTTGATACCAGACCCATCTTGATTGTCTAATGCAGCATCCCAGGAGAAATATGGATTACCACCGTTATTGACATCTTTGCCGCTAAACCATCCATTCTCAGCTACTACTGCGCCGCCCTGACCCTTTTGAATCGTCAAGTTGGATACTGCTCCAGGAGCAATCAAGTCGGCAATATACTCGAATAACACATTCTGCACATGCAGGTCTGCAGAGTAGTTACCCGACATATCAAGTCTATACTGTATATATCGTGCGCCATTCTCACCGCCACAGTCGGAACTGGATAGTGATGCACCATCGCCAAGTAGGCCACAGAATACATAAGCACTATCACTTGGGCTGCTCGTGCCCGTACGGACGTACACCCCTACAAGGCCAGATCCCGTGCTATCAATATGTATATTCCCGAACGATGTACGAGTAGTCTCAAGATCAAAAACTCGTGACTCAACATATCCAGAGAAGCCACCATAGTACTCTTCAATACCAAGGCTTGATGTCATATCATCTGGCCCAGCGTTATATTGAATCATACTCTTAACGATCACATATGCCCCAAAGTTGCCGCTATCTGTTATGAGATAGGGACGTGGTGGATCCGGGTTAGTAAAAGGCGTGTTGGCTATAAATGTATAGCTTCGCCCACCATCAATAGAATAGGATACGGCACTCTCATTATTCGTGTAATTTACCACTCTCAATCGAATAACATTGTCAAGCGGTATGCGCACCTCATCTGGAAGACTGTAATGATCCTCGGTATACGCGTTATAAAAATCATGCGGGCGTAGATACCGCTGACCATCCTCGCAATGATCATGAAATTCCAAGCGAACTTGACCAGAAACAGTTAGCCCAAATGCATACTCACCATCTCCACACCCCATCGAACCTGAATATCGGCTGAGCTCTACCTCAGACACGCGATTTACCGATCTGTCCGGCCCAAAAGCTGGTCCGAACCAGCTATTCCCGCCCCTCGTTAACATCACATCACCCTGATTTGATATCTCATAGCCATAATGTGAAGTATATCGATAGGCAAGATTTGTATGTTCAAAAACCTGAATTCTGCCGGCACTACTATCGAGCGTCCATGCTTTATCTTGAGCGGTTCCAATTGCAAAGACTGGGGATGTAAACTGACCATCTTGAGTACCCTGTTCGCCCCATTCACCAAAGTATTTTCCAGAGGTATTAAATGATTGAATGCGATGATTCCCTGTATCTGCTACATAGGCAGTTTGGGCAGCATTATCAAACCATATGCCTGTTGGATGATCCAGCTGACCTGGACCACTCCCTAGTGATCCAGCAGGCATTAGATTTTGCGGGTCAGCTTGAGACCCAGGTGTGAGGTCACTACCAAACCATGCAATACGACTGTTACCTGTATCTGCAACTGCGATACGACAAGGATCACTGTTAAATTGGTCAGGTGCGATAGACACTCCTGCTGGCGAATCAAGCTCCGTATCCCCGCTTCCATAGCCCCCACCGCTACCATAGTGGGCCCCCGAAGACTTGTTGTACCACTCGACCCTATGATTGCCGGTATTCGCCACATAAATATCACCAGATGCACATACAGCGATACCTTGTGGGTTATTGAGTTGTCCTGGTGCTGTACCTGCCACACCAAATTTTTTGATAAATAATCCCTGAGGATTGAACTCTTGCACGCGGTTTAAGGTACTATCAACCACAAAGACATGAGCTGTACCTGAGTCATAGGTAATACCTACAGGGCTTTCGAACTGGTTATCACCCGAACCTTGAGTACCCCAAGCACTAATGAAGGTACCATTGGCATCAAACTTCTGGATACGATGGTTGCCAGTATCTGCTACGTATATATTGCCGTTATTATCTTGAGCCAGACCTTTAGGATTATTAAACTGCCCAGTTGCAGAGCCATTACCACCCCATTTTGATAGATAGTCGGCATGCTTAGTCAGGTACTTGAAGTCACCGTTGATCGTAAGAAGTGAGGCGTCTGATACATCCGAAGCTCCGGAATTACCGTAATATACATAAATGCTTTCGTTATCTGAAGGGTATGTAGCAAAATGCACGAGCACTGTTGCCCAGTCGCCATCGGACTTTTCGACGATATAGTGCGGCAGGTCCGTAGTGCCAGCCTTGTTTACAAATCTCAGATCACTAAAGTCATCCTGCATAGTAGACGTTTTTTGGACAGTGACCTGAACGTTTCCATTGGTATATGTGGTGGTGTTGTCGGGACGAGTAAAATGGACCGACATCCGACGATCCCAGCTGCCGTCACAATGAGACGTATTGCACCATCCATGTGGTCCCGATGAGGTATCTAGCCTCAGCTCTCCTCCGACCGAAGCATCGAGACCACTTATACTGGCGTACTGATTTGCGTTGGCACCAATACCACCACTCCAATCATTCTGACCGATTAGACCGAAGGCACTGGCCGAACCCGGTTGAGCAAAGATAGTGAGCAAGAAGGCAATCGCGATCACTGCCCCAGTACTCACAGCATGGAGAGTAGCTGCTTTATGCTGCTTAGCTGCCTTCCGTATAATGCCGAATACAACCAGGGGCGTCACGCCCTTGATCCCAATATTGGCAAGTCTATAGACTAGTATTCTTAATGTTGCTTTTATTTTTTTCATACTACTTATGTCTTTCCGAGTATACGAGATTACAATGCCCCTGAGTAGACCCCGTCATCGTAAAGGGTATGTAAATTTGATAGATTGTAGCTCTTTTTACAACGATATCTTGACTCATACCTGGCAAAAAATACTTCATCATACCTGTTTCCCTGCCGGCAAGCCAAAGATCTTACTGAGTGCTTCAAAGATCACCGAGAAGATATTGTCCGATGCTCGCCCCAAAACCACTGATTGATTCTCGGATTGAGCTTCATTCTGTGCCACATCATGACTAATGGCTTGTACATGGTACACGCTCGACGTAGGGAGGTCGGATATTACTACTACATGCTCAGTCGTCATGGTGCCGTCTTCAAAGGTTCGTCCAGTATAGTCACCAGACTGGCCTTGGCCAAAGGCTACTTGGCTCGTAGATGGTTCGTCTGTCTTCCAGGCTACAGTTATTTGTCCTCTAGCTTCCGTACCGCTACCGCGTATAGCTGTTTCTACAACAACGTCAGTGACTTTAGGTGGTCGTGTGTCGAGGGCGGTGGTAAACTCCGCTCGCTCACTCGTGACCGTATTGCCGGCAGAGTCCCTAGACCGTATGACATACCCGTAGGTAGTAGTATCCTTGAGCCCAGTCAGTGTAAGACTATGGGTCAGCGTGAGCTTCGAATCAATTGCTTCTAGCTGTTGTTCACCCTGGGCACTATAAATGAGGCCAGAGCTGGTAGCCGTATTAGTATCCCAAGTAAAGCGCTGGGTACTACTTGGTTCACCCTCTATACCTTCTCGCTTGATATTCGATATACGTGGTCGGGCAGTAGTCGTAAAGCTATTGATGTTACCCTCATATTCATTACCCTCCCGATCAACGAGTGTAAAGCGATAGTAATACTTTGTGCCATCATCTAGTGACGTGAGCGGTATCGAATAATCAGAGGATTCGAAAGAGGTGTTGAGCTTCTCCACTCCGCCGAAGTCCGAAGATTTACCATAGTTCAGCTTTACACTAGCAGTGTTCAGAGTCTTAAAGGAAATCATAGCGGAGTTAATGCCGACATTCTGTGCCGACACCTCTCCAACGCTTGGTGCTGGAGCGGTTGTAAAGGTACCCTCTGGCGAGACACCAGTATTACCGTCCCCATCGGTCCACTTTGCTACGTAGTAGTACTGCGTACCCGGCTGAAGGTTTGTGAGGTTCACACTATGGCTGGCTACTTGATTTGAGTTTCCAGTTTCATCAGGGGCATACTCCCCAGGCCTGGTACCGATAGCAATCTTTGAATCACTATCTCGGTCAGTCTGCCACTGAATCGTGGCTTTTCGCGTAGTAATATCAGTTACGACAGGTTGGCCACTGCCCAATATGAGGTTTGCAGGAGCACTAAATCGACCAGTTGGCTTGCGAGAGAAAGTATTGCTTGCTACTCCACAATTGCCAGCGTTATCGCAAGCTTTTACCTGATAGGAGTAAGTTACTTGGGAGAGACCAGCGTCGATAAAGCTGAGATTAGAGTCACTCGTAGTCCCCACCTCAGAATACGTAACGCCGTCTGTGGATCGTAGTATTTTGTAAGACGCAATCCCACTGCCGGGCTGTGTTGGAGGTGCCCACGACATAGCGAGCTTCCAGGTGCTTGTTGCACGAACCGATACATCAGAGACGTCCAAGCTGCTGGGTGCACCAGGTGCAATTGTCGTAGCTGAAAAATTTACACTCACAGCATTTGCGACAGAATAGTTGCGTGTTTGGTCTCGCGCCATGAGATACAGCGTATTAACACCCTGCCGCGTAGCATAAGGGCCAGCCGCTAATTGAGTAATATTCTTACCCGTCCATACGCAGTTATGAATATCTGATGCTATAGGCTCGTTGATGGTATAGCAGTAGTCAATGTCCCCGACGGGTCCTTGATAGGTCTGTGGTGGGCTCCAGGTGAATGCAAAGTTATTCTCTTGGGCGCTCGTCGGGCTCGCCTGTAAAGCCTGCGGGCTACTCGCTGGCACTGTGGAGGTACGGACTACAACTGAGTTGAAGACATTAAAGTTACCTGCATTATCAATAATCGCAAATATTATAGAGTTGTAGCCATCAGAAAGAATACGTGGATAGTCGGCCGGAGTGGTAGTAAAGCCCTGCAATAGGCTCTCTGTGAAGGGCGTAATGCCATTTAGATCTATGAAGCCCGCACCGGTATGCCCATCACCATACCATTCATGGGTCGAGGGCAAAGCACAATCACTGTTCCCAGTATTAACATCTAGCTCTGCGATGCAGTACTTCCAGCCAGCCGCTCCAGAACCCCCATTATCTACAACTGCGCCAGGTCCCGACCCGAATTGTACGGAAAAGTCCTTAGTATTAATTATCCCATTCGGCGCAAACGGACTGGAGCCAATTTGAGGGTATGTCTTGTCTACCTTAAATGTACTTTGAGATGTGGTCGCAGATAGATTGCCCGCCGCATCTATCGTCTGGACTTTAAAATAATACGTGACATTTTCGGCAAAATCTCCATGACCAGTCAGAGGCTCCAGATCAACAGCTGTAGCGCTAGTTGCATAGTTACATTCACCATTCGTATTTACGGCTGACTGGGCAGTGATTAGTCCAGCTGTCTGCGAGAGATTTGCATTTTGATCTGTGCCAACATACAGACAGTAGCCCAAAACGCCCGAACCACCAGCGTTATCGCTGGCTGAGTTCCAGGAAATACTAGGGTAAGGCCCTGTCGGAAAACCGTTTCCAATACTCTGAGCACCGCTATTGAACCACCCCCCTTCAGCAACTACAGGTCCGCCACTATCTTTTCGCATAACTATATTCGACACTGATGCTGGTGCATCATTATCTACTAGATATTCGAGATTCACTCCAGTAACCGCAAAGTTATGACTGGCCGTCTCTGAAATGAGTAATTGATACACATAATAGCGGTCCCCTTGAGCTACGCAGTTTGAATCTGAAATAGGGTCTCCGGATTGCAACACTTCGCAATCAATAAGAGGGCCAGCTGCAGCATTCTGGAGATCAGATGAGCTATTACTAGACAGTACTCTGATTCCTGCAACCCCGTCACCCGCAGTTGAGAAGGTTACATTACTCGAGTAAAGACGGCCATTTAAGTCAATAATGCCACTCGTCAACAAGCCTAGACGGCCGTTGAGATACTCTATTACCCCAAAATGGGTATATTCAGCCTCGCCGCTGCTTGGTTCATTATTATAGCTCCTCACATCCCGAAGCGAAGCAGGAAACTGATCAGCCTGAAGTTGAAAGAATGACCCTTGACCAGGAATATTATTTGGAGAGTAAGAGACTACTTCATGATACGTAGCGCCACCGTCATCACTGTAATAAAAGTCAACACCACCATTGTAGTGATTCACTTGCCTAAACCGATAATACTGACTGGACTTAAAGTGATACTCACTAGCTTGATTTGGATAGTGCCCATTTGTACCGGGCGGACCGTCCATCGCGGCAATGAAATATTCAGTATCTATGCCGCACTGACCATTATCGAGCCACTGGAAGCTCACAGAAGAGTGCTCCTCACCGTCTACACTGGTAATAAGATAATTTGCAGCGCTACTAGCGCCGTTTCCACCCAAGCTCCCGCAATTCACGCCGGAAAGATCAGGCTTATAGTCGTACTCCGTGACCCGGCCTTCAGTATGATCCCTAAAGCCACCCCAAGTAATCCCGCAGTATGCCGAAATAGTTATCGCACTGTTTGCAACATCCGCCGACGAACAGAACTGGTAATCGTTAAATCCTGCTAGGCTGTCGTTCTCTAAGTCGTCATGATCAAAAAAACTGTTTGTCGACTGTGAAACAGCACCGTTATTACCAAAGTACACAAAGTAGGAACTGAAGTGATGACCGAGACTTGGCAAGTGCACCCATACTTCAGCCTGGACTCCGTCTTCTACTCTATTCAGGTAATAATCTAGCTCTACACCAGACGCGTCTGTAAACCGAAGGTCTGAGAAGTCGGACTTCATACCCACTTCGTATGGCAATGTCAGTCTTTTTGTATAGTCTGAGAAAACCCGAGTGCTACCATCTGCCTGGTTATAGGTATAGAAGGCCTTACGTAGCGGCCACGAACTATTACAGTGAGCTGTATTACACCAAGCAGCCTGTTGGCTAGAGCCCGCACTTACCTGTGATGAAGTAGGGGTGGCATTCTGTGACCACAAGTACTGGTTATCTTCTAAGCTTGTACCTACTCCACCCGACCAATTTGATTGTGCAATAGTGCTGGCTAAGACTGGTGCGGGTACGGCAAGAAAAGTGACAAGTATCATAGCTGTTATCACTACAAGGGTCGAGAATCCAGAAAATACACCTTTTTTCAGTTTGCTCCCGGGCATTCCGAAGAGAGCACCAAGATCAAACTGCTTTCTACTCTTCCTGCGAGATTTTTTCGTACTCAAGTCAGCTAGAGAGATTACTCCCTTGCGGATACCGTCGAGTACTAATTTTGTTTGATAGTGTTTCATTTTGATCTATTGATATTCTTACGCTTATTCTAGGTTGCGGCACCTTAAAACACAAGCTTTTTATAGGCGTGAGATTAACTACGCATACTATATGTATTCACTGCGCATGCCTCAGTGCCATCGTATGGCCGATGTAGAATCGTATGATGTTATATATACATCGTTATTTTCTTGGTTTAGAAGGTTATTTTTACGCACTGATCGCTTGCATTCATCAAGAATCGAGGACTATACTGACGCCAAAGCCGTGACAAAAAAAACAAAACTACAATTCAATAGTACTTCGCCAAATATCCTACCGCCTCGCCACACAAGGCGTTGGTCAAAGCAGGATGTTTCGGCATTCATGACAGTAGCATTCGCTGTGATAGGACTATTTCTGATTGTCTGCCTATCATTGCGTGAGACTAGGTTTACGCAGACCAATCCTTCTCCTGATACAAACAGCACCGACATACCTATGCAGACGCCTCTAAGGCCTACTCAGCAGGAGGACAATAAAGATCACTTGGTCCACCCTGCAGCTAGAACACCTCAAGAGTACTCATCTACGACTCAGGATGGCCCAATGAAACTTCTGAGGTTTGACGACGAAGCCGCCAAGCAAGCATTCTTAGCAACCAACGGTTTACCCCTAGATAAGCTGCATTACATTTCGACGCTTGCGCTTTATACGACAAACCTAGTTTCGCCTAGCCTCCCAACAGGAAGCACTTTATTAGAAAACCAAAGTTACCACTCTCTTCTCACTCCGACTGACCCAATGTATCCGTCGCAATGGTACCTGCCTGCCTCAAGCCTCGATTCCGCCTGGAATACACAAAGTGGCGATGCATCGATTATCACTGCCGTCATAGATACCGGGGTCGCAATAGACCATGAAGATCTCGCATCAAAATGGTCAAACAATCAGAATGAAACCGGTGTTTCTATCAGTGAGGGCCCTGCACCAAACTGCTCAAGCCAATCATTGCCACTCTCAAAGAGCTGCAACAATATTGATGATGATGGCGACGGATACATTGATAATTATTTGGGCTGGAGTTTTGTAAACAACAATAATAATGTCCAAACCGGACGTACTATAGCAACTGGTAGCGGTGTATCGCACGGCACGATGGTTGCCGGGATTATTGGAGCAAGTTCAAATAATAACAAAGGGGGTTCTGGTAGCAGTTGGGGTACCAAGGTTCTGCCTATCCAAGCCCTCGACGATACTGGTAGTGGTACTACTCTCAGCGTCTCGCAGGCGATTCGATACGCCGTAGACCATGGAGCAAAGGTTATTAATCTCAGTCTAGGGTCTGAGTCATCTGATGTAGTTATGCAAGAGCAGGTCCAGTACGCGATCTCCCAGGGTGTCAGTATCGTGGCCGCTGCAGGTAACGATGGCTGCGACTGTGTCCTCTATCCGGCCCGATATACAGGGGTGATCTCAGTTGGGGCAAGCACAAACTTAAATACTCGGGCCAGTTTCTCCAGCTATGGCTCCGCCCTATCGCTAGTAGCGCCTGGCGTTGATATTTGCAGTACTGCATGGTCACAGTCAAACAATAGCAGTCTCTATGCGTGTGGAAGCGGTACCTCGTTCGCCGCACCCGTTGCAAGCAGTGTCGTGAGTCTTATGCTCTCGCAAGACAGTACGCTTACGCCCACCCAGATCAAGTCAGCACTTGTGAGTAGTGCAATCAAAACTTCGGCTATGGCCGGAGCCAGCAGGACAGACCAGTACGGCGCCGGCCTCCTGGATGCTCGTGCGGCCCTCATATCCATATCTAGCCCTCCTCCAGTAGGCGTAGCGATTAACACGCACGCGATCTCTCTCCTTGCAACAGATACAAGCAAGCTGCATGACAACCTCAATAGCACATGCACGCCAGCTCCAAATCGCTCATGTCGGTTGCGTGCCATTAATCTAGCTACCAATCAAGTGATTGCACTTGGGCAAGCAGATGCTGGTATGCCCCTCAACCTCTATTGGACAGCGAGAACAAGTTTGCTTTCAGAGGGAAGGTGGCTCATCCAGCTGTACACTCAGACAGACACGGCTCAAAGCCAGAAACAAGAAGATATCCTCACTATCTCACCATAGCTACAATCGTTGACGAGTCGCATTTATATGAATGAAAACGACTAAATAATCTGTTGGGTACATTTTTTAAAACGATTATGCTTACGCAGGTTATGCTCGGCACGTAAAGCGACGCGGAGCCTCAATCATATAGCTAAGCCTAAAATGCCTTGTCGTTGTATGTGGTTGTACGCTCGACAACCCAATCTGTGGACGTTAGGATATCGAGCTCAATTCGAAAACTATCAAATATCTTGTCTTTGTCATTGGCTACCTCCCGAGTTAACCACTCATTATGGCCTCCTTCGAAGTCTGCCACGAGTCCGCCACGGACATTAGTCCCGTGCACCACAAAAAACAACTTATCCTCTACCATTTCGGACGATTCTTCATGAATTACAATCTCGTGATAGAGACCGGCAATCCTCCAGTCAGCTGCTAGACCCGTTTCTTCTAAGGCCTCTCTCTCGGCTGCTTGAATTATAGTTTCCCCCCATCGCATCTTGCCCGTGGGAAAGCCCCAGAATCCAAAGTAAGGATTCTTCAGGCGTTCTTGAAAAACAAACTTTGACTCACCACTCGTATCAACCTTCTCTAGAGCCAATAAAACCGCCGCTTTTGGCTGTCGCTCAACGGTATTGTTATCTGTATCGAGACGATTGGCATATTCCTTACCTTTTGTACTCAGCTTATACATGCCGCGCTCTACCTTCTCAACAAGATCCAGTCCAATCAACCTCCCTATGTGAAAGTTGAAGTGATCGCTGGTCAGGCCTGTTGATTTCTGCAGTACAGCATAGCCCGCACTTGGGTGAAACAGCAGCTCACGCAAGATGCTCGTCTGTGCGTCGTGTATCTTTATTTCCAGGCTCATAATATATCTCCTTATTGTGTACCCATTTATGTGGACACGTCCACCATTACTGTAATCAAGGAAGCAAATACGATACTAGTAAAGTCAGCTTCAGCTACCTAGAGATACCAAAAATGTCCGAATCAAAAGACTCGGACATTTTTGGTGGAGCTGGAGGGAATCGCACCCTCGTCCAGAACGTGACCGCCCTACCTTCTACAAGCTTAGTTCGTTTAAGATGTTTTAGAAGGAAGCTACGTGATGAACGAACAAAAAAGTAACTCCTTCTCGCGGTAAAGTCTTAGACCATCGGCGACCACGAGACGCTTCAGGTAGCAGCTAGCGAAATGGCGCCTACTCTATACGACTAGCACGTATAGGGAGACGGCCTACGCAGGTTATGCGAAGACTGGTGCTGCGAAAGCGTCAGCGTAAACTGAACGCACGCGGCTAACAAGTGATTTCTCAGATGTTGAAGTGAGACGGATAACGTTCATCTCAGCCCGGCTTGCAAGTAAAGCTGTCAAAGATCGCTCTGTCAAAGCTAGTCAGCCCCAATCGACTCATTATACCAGATAGGCATAACCTCCTAGGTGGCAAATATGCTAGGATACATAATATGAAACATATTTCGGTAAATGTCGTCAGTGAGACCGTCTTTACAGTTCGAGGTCACGGCGTCCATACAGCCTACCAAGAACACCTAGAAGCACTCAAAAAATACACGTCCTACAAGGTAACCACCAACAGTACACAATCATCTGATATCGTGCATGCCCACACGATTGGACCATACAGCTGGCGCAAGTTTCGTCAGGCCAAGTACGGCGCCGTCATGCACGCCCATGTTACACCGGGATCATTCATCGGGAGCCTACGTGCAGCCAAGCTCTGGGCACCCGCTGCGCATCTTTACCTGCGCTGGATATACAACAAAGCCGATGCAGTTATCTGCGTCAGCCCACAAGTAAAGAAAGAGCTCATCAACCTTAAGGTTAAGAGTAAGCTCGTCATTATTCCGAACATGATTGAAGTAGCAAATTTTAAACGACCAACTATGAGCCAACTGAATAAACTACGTAAGCAGTTCTCTGTGCCTGATGACAGGCCATGTATTGTAGCTTCCGGGCAAGTACAGCCGCGCAAAGGAGCACAGGACTTCATCGATATGGCACTCGACCAGCCAGATTACCATTTTCTCTGGATAGGTGGCATCCCATTCGGCAAACTTGGTGAGAAGACGGCCGACATGGAGCAGCTCATGAAGAATGCTCCAGAGAACGTCACCTTCACTGGAGTCGTTGAGCTTGAAGTCGCTAGGCAGCTCTATCATCTCGGTACAATCTTCTGGCTCGCCTCCTACCAAGAGACGTTTGGCCTCGTCGTAATAGAAGCCGCCGCTTGCGGCCTACCGGTAATTTTGCGAGACCTACCCGTCTATAAAAAGATCTTTAATGACTCCTACCTCATAGCAAATTCACTTGATCAATGTAAGAAAAACATCATTTCTCTCTTGAGTAATAAAGCTACATACAAGCAATGGCAGGCTCGTTCGCTCCAGCTCGCTGATGACTACTCAAGCGCTCATCGTATCAAAGAATATACCGCCGTATACGCAGAACTCATCGGACCCCAATCATGAAGATCGTATTCTTTACAGATTTCTTCCATCCCAGTATCGAAGGAGTGACGGCTTCGGTGACTCTTTTTTCTAATGCGCTCCGTCGCCAAGGCCACCGCGTCTATATTGTTGCGCCAGCACACACCAAGCCGCTGCCAGGAGAGCATCCCGATGTCATTCGGCTGCCCTCCGTACCGAGCGTATGGCACAAAGGCATGCGTGATGGCATACTTACACCAAAACTTGGCAAAGTCATCAAAGACCTTGATGCCGACATTTACCACTTTCACTCACTCGGGATGACCGGCATGGCCGGCATGCGACTTATGATGGACCTCGACCTGCCTTCCGTATCAACGTATCACACTGACTGGGAGCACTACGCCAAGGTGTACCGAGGCATGTGGGCTGGGCTCGTTACAGGATCACTTCTCGGCCCCTTCATCGTCAATCAGCCAAAGGCCTGGCCAGAGACAGTCTCAGGCATGAAGCCTAAGCGTTCGCTCAAAGAGTGGAACGACAATATGGTACACAACCTTATCCGTGTTTCAAACGAATACTTCGACATGATCATCGCTCCATCCAATAAGATGAAGGTAATGCTTGAGGGCTATCGAGTTAGCCGTCCGATCAAAGTATTAGCCACAGGCATAGACCCAGATGACTTCATGGTCAAAGTGGCTCGGGCCACCTCGACCACTACAGAACTCCTTTATGTCGGCCGAATCGCTAAGGAGAAGAATATTGATGTACTTTTTACTGCGATGCAAATATTGAAGCGACGCAAGGCCAATGTTAGATTGCGCTTGGTTGGGCCCGGCCCATACCTAGCGCGAATGCGCCAAAAGGTACGGGAAAACAACCTACAGAGCCACATTACACTTGCAGGTGGGCTACCACGCAAGGCAGCTCTTGCTACGTATGGCGAGTCAGACATTTTCGTCTTCCCTTCTCTTACCGACACACAGGCACTAGTCCTGAATGAAGCCGCTTTTTGCGGACTACCGCTGCTCTTCTCAGACCCTGACATATCTGCGCTCGCACTCAACGGAGTAACTGGTCGCTTTGTTGAGCCGACTGGTGAAGCCTACGCCGATGCTATCGAAGAATTGTCTCAGAAAAAAGCACTCCAGAAGCAATATGGAAAAGCCGCTCAAGCAGCTGCCCAATCAATCATTATTGACCAACAGGCCACCAAGCTCGTTACTATATATAAGAAGGCTATCAAGAGCCATGACCAAGCTGAAGCCTAAGCATATCCTCATCTTGAGTTCTTCATTTGGGCAAGGCCACATGGCTACAGCGCGCGCGCTGATGTCTGCCGCTCAAGCTCATCCTGACCTTAATCTAACCGTTGACATCATCGACTTTTCAGACGAGATCAGCCATATATTTAGCGAGTCTTCAAAGCGGATCTACGAGCTCAATAGTAAACACCTACCACTAGTACACAAAATGATCTATGCCTCAACAGACGTGAATCATGCACCCATCCGTATCGCTAACCTCCTCACCTATCCGACCCGAAAAACACATCTCAAGAAGCTGCTAGTAGCTTCAAATCCTGACATCGTAATATCCAATTACCCAATATGGCAAAGACTATCATTGCAAGTCTTAAAAGACTCACTACCTGATGTAGAATTTGCAACGCTTATTACTGACTCGATTACGGTTCACTCATCTTGGGTTAAGCCAGACAGTGATTTTTACATCGTTGCGAACGAACCAACTGCCTCAAGCCTCCAGAAGCTAGGTGTAGAAAGCCGCAAGATTCACGCCATCGGCTATCCCGTACATGAAGCCTTTAGCGAGCCAGCTCACCGCGTTGAGATATCCAAGGAACTTAACCTACCTCCAGAGAATAAGACGATCCTCTTCAGCGCATCCGCCTTGCGGTCGAGCTACGTCAAGAACGTTTGTCGGCGCATTCGCGCCCTCGGTGATGGCTACTCACTCATCGTTGTAGCTGGCAGAGACCAGGACCTCTACGATGGAGTTGCGAATGATCATGAGCTTTTATCGCATCCTACTACCCGACTTCTCGGATGGCGCACCGACATGCCGGAGCTAATTAAGGCTAGTGATATTGTTATCACTAAGGCTGGGGGATCTACCGTTATGGAATGCGTAGCTGCCCGCAAGCCGATGATCATCAATAAGATCATACCCGGACAGGAAGAGGGCAACGCTGAGTTTGTTGAGCGCTTTAACCTTGGACTTGTTGCTTCCAAGCCAGTCGACATCGCGTCTGCGTGCCAGATTATTCTCTCTCGCATTGATGAATATGAAGAGAGGCTCGCCCAGCATGCTCGCCCACATGCTGCCCGAGACATCCTTAGCTATATAGCTACGAGGCTAGATACACACGACAAGAGTTGAGCTCAAGACGCTTACGTTTTTCTTCCAGCTCGAGTACTATAGTGGATAGTATGGAAACACTCTCCCAACCAGCCGACAACCGCAAACTCGACCTGATCACGACAGGGATGCCAACCGAACTGCGCCGCGACTATATCCAAGACCTCTACGTACTCGTTGCACCCAAGAGACAAAATAGGCCCTTTGATACTAGATCGAATAAGGCCGCCACGCTGGTTGAAACAGCAGAATCACCCCGACTAGATCTCCAAAAGACCGCCTATGAAAGGCTTGATAAGAACGGTGAATGGATAACAAAAGTAGTCGAGAACAAATATCCAGCACTCTCAAGCGACAATCCTCACGCATACGGTAAACAAGAACTCGTCATTGATACCGCACTTCGTAATGTGTCGTTCGGCGAGTTACCGCTCGAACAAATCGAAGAGATACTTCTAACGTACCAACAACGTGCCGGCGAGCTGATCAAGCTGCCCCATATCGCCTACGTGGCAATCTTCCGAAATGATGGCGCAGGAGCAGGTGCTTCACTTGCCCACGCACACAGTCAGATAGCTGCGCTCCCAATCGTGCCGCCAAAGTTTATACGTGAAGCTGACGCTATTGATAAGTACGCAGCACAACACAAAAAAGACCCGTTCGATATGATTATCGAGCTTGAACAAAAAGACACTCGAAGGATCATTCAAGACACTTCGGCGTGGATTAGCTTTGCGCCCTACGCTTCTGCGTGGCAAATGGAAGCTTGGATTATGCCCAAGCAGCCGATCAGTCAGCTTAGTGAAGCGAGCGAGGAAGACATACGAGAACTAGCCAGGCACGTGCTTGGAATTACCAAGCAACTCACCGAACTGAATATTGATTACAACTTAGCTATCGAGCAAGGTAGTCGAGCCAGCCAACGTCTCACCGTCAAGATACGTGGACGTAGTGTCCTCTCGCCACGCGGTGGACTAGAAGTAATGACCGACGTTATTATCAACGCCATCCCACCCGAAGCTGCTGCTGATTGGTACCGTCGCGGATTATAGATTCTTTACGTTTTTGTATTGTGTTCGTATAAATATACGTATAAAGTACGAATATGCTCGCACAGACTCACGCTCTAGCCCATATTGGCGCCAATCCTCATCGCGTCACGATTGAGACGGATGCCTACAATGGGTTGCCTGGTATTAAGATCGTCGGACTCCCCTCAAAAGCCATTGAAGAAGCACGCGAGAGACTTCGATCGGCTATCCGGAATAGCGGACTCGAATTTCTCGCTCGAAAATATACCATCAATATGGCACCAGCCGATATCGCCAAAAGCGGTACTGGCTACGAACTCGCTATGGCGATCGGCATCCTTGTTGCAACCAAGCAGATTACGAGTCCGACTGCCGCGACCTGTTTTATAGCCGAGCTCGCGCTAGACGGTAGCCTGCGTCCAGCCAAAGACTGCCTAGCATCCGTACTATCTGCGCAGGATGTTGGTTTTGACACTATTGTTGTAGATCCTACTACGACAATAGACCCTCGGCTCTGTCAAAACATCACCATCTTCAGGCCAAACAACCTCAAGGAACTCTACTTACACTACATAAATGAGAAGCTACTTTTACCCTGGAGAGCGAGCGGTTCAAAAATGGTTATGGCTACCAACAATGAAAGCGAGAGCGATCTTTCGCTCGTTCGGGGACTTTCTATCGCTAAGCGTGCACTTGAGATCGCGGCTGCCGGACACCACAACCTACTCTTAGTCGGACCACCGGGGGCAGGCAAGACCCTCCTCGCCCACACACTGCCGACTATCCTCCCCAACGCCTCGCTCGATGATATGAGAGAGATCTATTACTTACACTCACTGGCCAACCAGGCCGTTCCACTGACCTCTTCCGGTCGCCCCTTTCGGGCACCACATCATACCGCTAGCGAAATAGCTATCGTCGGGGGAGGCAAGTATCCACGGCCGGGCGAGATATCACTCGCGCATCATGGTGTGCTTTTCATGGATGAGTTCGTAGAGTTTCCGCGTTCCGTCCTCGAAGCACTTCGCCAACCGATCGAAGATGGTCACATAAACATATCTCGGGCCGCCGAGTCCCTCACATTCCCTGCCGATGTACTCCTAGTAGGCGCCATGAATCCATGCCCATGCGGATATTACGGCGGACAAACTGGCAACTGTACATGCCCGGCCAGCAAAATAGAGCGCTACTTGAGCCGGCTCTCAGGTCCGCTCTTGGACCGCTTCGATCTAATCTGTCATATCCAGCCCCTCAGCCCAACGGAGTGGGCAGAACCCATGAATGAAAGCTCTTCATCCATCAGAAAGCGAGTTGAGTTGGCATATACGAAACAGCTAGACCGCAATGGCGATCCATTTGTACCTAACAGTAGGCTGCCGCTTTCGAACTTTGATACACGACTAAAATTAAGCCGTTCAACACAGTCTCAGATTCAAGATCACATCAGCACAGGACGACTCTCGGCTCGTGGACTTACACGTTCACAAAAAGTGGCGCGCACTATTGCGGACTTAGACGGCAGTACGACTGTAGAGTTAGATCACCTCAATGAAGCCCTCTACTTCAAACGCCACAAATTACTAGACAGAAACCCTGCAGCAACAAAGGTGCCAGCTAGGAGCTACTGACCATGAGGGACATAACGCAAGATCACTTCGCTCCAACCCCAATAGTGAAAGCCGAGCCAAAGGATGAAGTATACAGCCAGAATACCAGCTGCTATGGCTACGACATGCCACAGCTCCTTCCTTACAGTTGACTGCTGTTCAGCGGTAAGACGAGTATAAGCAGCCTTTTCCTTCGGAAGACTCGCTGTCTTCGCAACAGCTGGTGAGGTTTTCTGTCCAGGAGGCGTTGGCACAGCACGAGATACCTGCTCTTTTGAGGAGATTACTAGCTTGTCTTTTGCAGCCCGATACTTCAAATGTTTCTTTTTTGATGCCATAACTACCACCATTCTACGTCTCCCTTCAGGCGTTGCCAAGTCATGACCTGGAGCCGTATAATTGGTTGTCTACAAGGGAGGTGCCTGTGAGTACTGTTATTATCTTAATTCTGCTCGCTTTTATTGCCTCAATCGGGCTATCGACTTGGCTATGGCTCAGGCTACGCAAGATAGAGCAGCAATTTGGCACTTTCTTCACTGCTACGGATAAGCGCTCAATCATGCAGGCCATGAATCAGTACGCCGACACGATCAAAAAGCACAGTGATCAGATTGGTGCCCTAGCAGATCACACAAAACAGCTCAAGCTCATATCGGAGAGGGCTCACACAAGAGTCGGCTTCGTCCGCTTTAATCCCTTCTCAGACACCGGAGGAGACCAAAGCTTTTGTCTCGCAGTCTTAGATGCTGAAGGTTCTGGCTGGGTACTCTCCAGTATTCATGCGCGTACCGGTAACCGCGTCTATGCCAAGCAGCTCGTTCACGGCAAGAGCTCACATACACTCTCCGAAGAAGAAGCCACAGCAGTAACCAAGGCACTCAAGATTAATCCATACCATGCCGGCGAATAAGCTTCCCTTTGACTATCGCCATAATGCAGGCGTCTACCTCTCTTCATTAGTAACCAGCCAGGGATCTTTTGACATACAAGAAGATATTGTAATAAACGGTGAGTTTCGAGGCGAGGTAAAGACGACTGGTTTTTGTGAGATTAGTGAGAATGGGCTTGTGACCGGTGACATTGATGCCCGCATGATCACTATCCTTGGTTCAATCGACGGCACGTGTCGCGCCAAAGATAACATTGATGTAAAAAAATCAGCAAAGGTAAAAGGCCACCTGATTGCCCCAGCCATCAGTATAGAGTCGGGAGCTCAAATTGATGCACGCTGCAAACAGCCGAGTAGCCCGCAGAGGATGTCATGAATAGCTTTTTTATCCAACCAACCATAGCTGATAAAACCAGAGATATACTGGCTGACCAACTGCGCCAAGCTTCACAAAAAACCCGCGTAGAGGCCGAAGTCTGGCATACCGCAGACATTCGTCAGGGCCTTCAGACTGCGCTAGCCCAGACTTCGCCCACTATCGTGGCAGTTGGCTCACGTACTTGGTTTGATAGGATCATTACTGCAACCCACTCACTGAAAGCATCCGATCTACCAGCTTTTGCCTTTATCCCCTTTGATACCACTCGCCTCCACCCACTTTCACCGTTTATAATACGCCGCGGAGTCAATGCGGCAATTGGATCGCTTGCCGCACGTAAGGTAAGCCATCTCACCATCTTCCAAGTCAATAATTCTCTCTTTACAGAAACGTGCAGTATTGGACAGGCCGAATCTCGTGGTACGTTCCTGGCCAAGCTTTCACTCCTACTCAACAACGGAAACCTTACGGCTTCATCGCAGGCTTCACGGATCGACCTCTCACTCATAGAGAGTATCCAGGATGAGGCACCACTCCTACGCCTAGGAATCCGATCAGAGCTTATCAACCAGTCAGTCAGTCCGTCTAAAGCTGGGCTCCTCCCAGATAAGCGTACCTCCCTCAAGACACATCGATTTGAGGATGCGCTTCATATTCCTATCGAGAAAGGTAGTCTCATCTCTACTGAAAAGCTCATCTGTCTAAGTCACCCGGAGGTTGACGTATCGGGCACGCTCAATTTTCAACCTTACCCAAAAAAGCTTAAATTCATCACCTCAAAGAATCAACCTATAAGATATTGATTACCTGGCGCCTATCTGGTAGAATAGTGAAACAAATAGCAGGAGTAGTTTTCGTATTAAGCAGCGTGTCCGCGCCAATCTTCAGATAACGGCAGATCCAGTCCGATTGATTGACGCATCTTCAGAGCAAGTTGGAGTAGTTTCCCTAGCGGAAGCTCGACAACGAGCGCAAACAGCCGGATTAGATCTGGTTGAAGTTTCGCCAACTGCAAAACCTCCTGTTGTTCGCATCGTCGATTGGGGTAAGTGGCGATACGAGCAAGATAAGCACCAGCAAAAGACTCGACGCAGCCAAAAGCAAGTCGACATCAAGCAAGTACGGCTCGGGATCAAAACCGATACTCACGACCTCGAAGTAAAGCTCAAGGCCGCCCTGAAGTTTCTCGAAGCCGGACACAAGGTGCGTATCAACGTTCGTTATCGTGGTCGCGAGATCACCCACCCCGAAATTGGACGTGCCGTATTAGAAAAGTTTCATCAACCCCTCGCAGAGAACACTGTTATTGAACAACAACCAGCCCAGTCTGGCCGAGAGCTCTCGATGGTAATAAGGAAAAAAGATGCCCAAACTCAAGACAAGTAAGACCGCTTTGAAGCGCTTTAAGATCACCTCAAAAGGTGCTCTGCTTCGACGTAAGGCGACCCGAGCACACAAGCTCATGGGTAAGTCAGCTCGACGTAAGCGTGCTTATACCCTCGAACATGCTACCCACCCAACCAATATTGCAGCTGTTAAGAAAATGTTAGGACTCTAACCCATGCGTGTTAAACGATCAGTTACCGCTCGACGACGCCACAAGAAAATCCTTGCCCTCACAAAAGGCATGGGGCACACTCGTCGCGCTTCATACCGAAAGGCTCACGAAGCCGTACTCAAAGCCCTCAGTTACTCATACCGAGACCGACGTAATCGTAAGCGTGACTTCCGTTCCCTTTGGATTGCCCGCATCAATGCTGCTGCTCGTGACCACGGACTGACCTACTCTACCTTGATCCCAAAGCTCAAGACTGCCAACATCGATCTTGATCGCAAGACCCTGTCTGAGATCGCTAGCCGACACCCTCAAGCCTTCAAGGCTGTCGTAGACAAGCTCAAGTAAGTACACATACCCCGTATACAAAAACTCCCAGATTAATCTGGGAGTTTTTGTATACGGGAAGACTTATGAACGAAGTGCCAATGTCTTTTTGACAGCTCGACGGATATTATCCTGGAAGTGCTGAGATGAGAACTCTTCAGCCCGCGCACGTATAGTACCAGTATCGAGCTTGAGCTTGGCGAGTTGTTGAATGGCGAGTGTAAATGCCCGTACGGACTGGTGTGGCACGAGAATACCAGTCTGTTTATCTAGCACTGTCTCACTGGCGCCGCCTTCTCCGTAAGCTATTACGGGAATACCAGCTGCCATCGCCTCCACCGGAGCGATACCAAAATCTTCCAACCCTGGGAAAAGGAAGGCATCTGCATGCTGCATATACGCTACGACCTCATTGTCAGATAGTGCGCCTTTGAAGTGGACGGTACCATTTGACGCTTTTTTAAGAGACTCCATTTGGCTCCCATTACCTATGACCACCAACTCCCTGTGAGCTGCCTGCGCGGCCGCCACAGCCAGGTCGATACGCTTGTATGGGATGAGTCGACTTACTACGATCAAATAGCTATCAGGGGCATCTACTGGCTTCTCGTGTGGCTCTGAGAATCTAATAGTGTCTACCGCAGGATACAGAACGTCACTATCTCGATCGTAGTACTTTTTCACGCGGGCATGGATCGTACCAGAGTTGGCGACGATGTGATCCGGGCGTTGCGCGGCAGCATAATCCCAGTACCGAGCCGAACGGATCGAAGACCGCAACACAAGTCGCACGAAAGGATTAAGCCATCCAAATCCAGGGCTCTCCAAATATTCGTCGTAATGACTCCAGTAGTATCTGGTTGGTGTGTTCATGTAGCACAAATGGGCTGTCCGCTCACTTGTGATTATCCCCTTGGCTTCTGCACTGGTTGAACTAATCACTAGGTCGTATTCACTAAAATCAATACTCTCCATTGCCAGGCGTCGCAACACTGGGTAAAGCTGGTGCCTTGTTGAGAGGGGCCAGTGCTGCAAGAAAGTCGTATGAACGCTATAGTCTCGGAACAGCTTAAGGTGTTTTTTATTATATACACTAGTATAGAGATCGGCTTCTGGGTACATTTGCAAAAGTTCGAGCACAAGCCGCTCTGCCCCACCCAGATTAGTTAGCCAGTCATGTACGATCGCAACTCGCATCTCCTAGCCTAGTAGCCTTTGCCAAAAAACAGAACACCGACAGTGCGAACGAGTATACGTAAGTCCTGCATGGCGCTCCAGTTCTCAACATAGTAGAGATCTAGTTTTACCCGCTCGGCGTAACTAATGTCATTTCGACCAGACACCTGCCACAAACCGGTCAAGCCGGGCTTGATGAGAAGAAAGGTAGGTGCAGCATCGCCATATCGCTCGAGCTCATCCTTCGTGACCGGACGTGGGCCAATCAAGCTCAGCTCATTACACAAGACATTAAAAAGCTGTGGGAGTTCATCAATACTGGTCTTGCGCAGCCAACGACCGATTGGGGTAACCCGTGGATCCTTCTTCAATTTCTGTTCCTTCGCAAATTCCTTAGCTAGCTTGTCATCACCAATAGAGCTCAGAATTTCGGCATCTGACTTGTTGGTATATCCTGCACCTGTAGAGTACTTTGCATACATCGTTCGGAACTTCCATACTCGAATAGTTTTACTATCGCGGCCAACTCTCTCGTGCCGGTAAAAGACTTTTCCACCATCTGTAAACTTCACCAGTATCGCAACGACAACAAAGAGCGGCGAGAGGATAATGACTCCAATCATTGCAAAAAGATAGTCAAACAGCGACTTATAAATGCGCCACCAGCCGTCAAGCGGAGTACGAACTATCTCGATCACTGGTAGGTCTCCGAGTAATTCCGAGTGTGTACGGGTCTGGTAGATTCCAGCTAGGGTTGGAACAAACTTATACGTGATGTGATATGCATGAGTAAGCTGAATCAGCTCTATATGGCGCGACGAGGGAACGTCAGCTTGAGCAAGGAAAATCTCGTCAACATGATGTCTCTTCAATACCCGCTGCAAATGCTTCAGGCCGGGTGCAATTTCATCAATGGTAGCTACAACATGATAGCCATTATGCTGCTGCAAAGCATAAGTCAGCCCATCAGCTGCTGTTCCCTTTCCCACGATGACTACCTGCCGACGACCGATGTTATACCGAAAGAGCCAGCGCTGAAAGCCATTAAGTAAAAAGCGAGCTATTATGATACTCAAGCTGGCTAGAACATACCCGTAGATTACGACTGCCTTAGATGGGAAAAGTGGCTCTGTTGTAAAAAAGTCTATGATTATCAATGTCATGGTTGAGGCTGAAGTTGCTATCAGCACTCGACTATACTCTCGCCAGCGACTACGAGTGGAGTCGAAGTTATATAGTCCGGCTAAGGCAAAAACAATGATACTCACCGGGGCAAGGGCAATGAATGCTGCCAAATACACGTGCCCGGGAATCTGATAAACAGTTGGTAAGTCTGAGTATTGGACACGGATAAGAAAAGCCACCACCCAGCTACCTAAAAGAAGGAAGGCATCAAGTGGCACGAGAAGAAGGTTGAATACGAGTTCGCTACGTTTGCGCATAATACCACCATTGTACAACTATAAGCCTGTTGTTGTCTCGATGCGGCTCACTTCTAGCGCGCCCAGCTGCGTTTACGCTTGGAAGAAAATCTCGCCGTACATCCGAGTACGCCTCGATTTACTTCCAATACTAAGCCTTGCTGGGCATCACTATAAGATGAGCCCGTACTCATTCGTAAGAAGTCAGCTTCGTTGTTTAGGACTCGCCTCAAGGTACCTTGCAAGATACCGTGGGGCGGACGAGTAAGCGATAAGCCGAATTCTGTCCTTGGGAGCCTATCTCACCAAGGGGCAATCATCTATCTAGTGCTGCGCTTCGTAAAGTGCAGCCTTGTTCCGATTCACTCAGAATCATGCGACGTATCCGAATAAGAGCGGGCACGCTCCAGCCGACCAAAGTCGACTGTGGATCCATAAGCCTTGCAGCAGGTGGGGTTTACCGCCGGCACGCGTCACCGCAAGCCGTTGGGCGCTCTTACCGCCCTCTTTTCACCCTTACCTGTCGTAAACGACAGGCGGTATAGTCTCTGTGGCACTTTCCCTCGAATTACTTCGGATCGCCGTTAGCGATCACCCGTGCCCGAGCTGTTCGGACTTTCCTCTCACGCCCGAAGGTATGAGCGATTGCCTGCTTACTCGCGTGATTATTTTACAAGATTATAGCTATTTTGTCGAGTGTGCATCGAGGCACTGATTTACGACAGTATCGGAGAGGTGGTTCTCCGCCCTCGGGATGTGGCGGAATTGAATATCGAGGCCATGAAGGAGGCGCTGTACTTTATCATATTGAGCTTTCATGTCAGGATGCTTCACTTTGTATTGTCCGTTGAGTTGTCGCACAACGAGCTGGCTGTCTAACAAGAACTCGGCGCTTGTCAGCTCATGCTTGCGCACCAAACCAATCCCCAAAATAACTGCGTTATACTCCGCAACATTATTCGTCGCCGTCCCCAAAAACTCTTGAGCTGTCTCTACAACTTCGCTCTTATCATCAACAAGCACCGCACCAGATGCCGCCGGGCCCGGATTCCCCCTTGAACCACCGTCACAATACACTATCATCTATACCGTCCTTACGTAATAAATAATCAGCACTAGACTCGCAAACACCAAGCGGTAGATGAGAAAGACCTTCAGGCTGTGAGTCTGGAGATACCGAAGGAGCCATTTAATCACGACCGCACCAAGCGCAGCGGACACCAAGATGCCTACGCCTACCTCTAGGATATTGATATCTGTGGAGCTATCGGTGAGCAGGCCAAGCAGCTTGTAAAGCCCAGCCCCAAGCGCTATAGGCGTACCGATCAGAAAACTAAAACGAGCAGCTGCTTCTCGCTTTAGACCCACAGCCAGACCGGCTGCGATGGTTGATCCAGAGCGAGATACACCCGGTATGAGGGCTAGTGCTTGGCCGAGCCCAATATAGATTGCATCCTTTTGTGTAAGCTTCTCTAGTGGTTTCTTCTGGCCCGCATGCACGTCGATATACCAGATGATCAGTGTAGCCAAGATCATCCCAACCGCCACGATAGGAATAGCTGAGTTGCTCTCGTGAAAGGTGCCATCTATCACCTTCTCACCGAGGAAGCCAATAACTCCACCCGGGACGGAGGCTATCAGTATCAGCTTCAAGAGCGGGGATCGGTCCTTGATCAGCTGAGTAAAATCCTTCCAGAAATAACCAATCAGAGCAATCGATGTACCAATGTGTAGCGCCGCATCAAAAGCCAAGCCGGGATTCGGAAAACCAAATAGCCAGGGCGCGACCAGAAGATGTCCGCTCGACGAGATCGGCAAGAATTCCGTAATTGCCTGTAAGGCTCCGAGAACAATGGCAACGATCATGAGATGGGATGCTCCTTAAGGTAATCAATGATTCGGACAGCTTCTGTATGTCGCTCTTCGGTGCTCATATCAAGAATAGCATCATGGTCGAGCTCTTCATTCTTGAAGAGAGAGAATACATGCAGATGAGTATGGTCGACTTCTAGGCCAGCTGCAACCATAGCTACTCGAGGCGGCGCATAGATCGCCCGAATCACTTCCATAAGACCATACGTCACCGCCATCAGATGAGCACGAGTCTCAACGGGGGTGTCAATCAAATCGGTGTACTCTTCAACCGGTATCACGAGAAGATGGCCTGGCGAATGGGGTGCTATCGAGAGAATTGCAAAGACCAGATCATCCTCATAGAGGATGTCGCCGGGAAGCTCTTTGGTTCGTACATGAGTAAAGACTGATGCCATATCTGTAATCTATTTTAGCACGAAGCGAACTAGGTTGACTCGTCCCTCAAAGTACATAATACTTATGTTAAGACATGAAACCTATGCATAAATTGAACAAAACTACTGCTCTACTTCGTAAGATATCTACCAAAGATATCAGCTCTGAATCAAGCATACTATCTGACCCAGGTCTTTTGGAGCTCTTCAGCTGGCATACTTCGCGTGCGCCAAAAGCCCGTATCAAAGACACGCTTCGTCTCCTCGTCAAAGATCAGCTCATCAGCCAAGGCAGCCTCAATAATGAAGCTCTCTTCTCCATCACTCCCGCAGGCAAAGAGAGGCTCACCCGATCTGACATTAAGAGCTCGGTAACACTACCCGACCGCTGGAGCAACCGCTGGCACTTTGTCACCTATCAGATACCAGCTCAGCAAAAGGTGGCGCGAAATGCCTTCATTCTTGAGCTGAAACGTATCGGATTTCTGCGCTATGGCCCTGCCCTCTGGATATTCCCCCATGATCTCACTCCCCACCTCAAGAAGTTCGCAGCACAAGAAAGTCTCTCGGATCATATCGAGTATATTCGCGCCGATAGCATCACCAATCAGAAGAAGTGGCAGAAACAGTTTAAGCTGTAAAAATCATAGCTAAAAAGGATCCTCTCGAGAAAGGATCCTTACTTAGCTTCGTTCGGGCGCTAGGTCGTCTGGAGTTCGTCTTTAGAAAGACTAGCTTCATGCTTTCGCAGTGTGCGGATTGTAGAAGCAGCCAAACGAACGCGAACTTTCTGACCATTAATGATCAGAGTCTTAGTCTGAAGGTTTGGCTTCCAGACTTTCGAAGTGTGACGCATAGAGTGGCTGACGTTGCGGCCAAACTGTTTGCCTTTTCCGGTGATATCGCATTTGTATGACATAACCTGGAAATTGTAGCAAAATACACGCTCCAAAGCAAGTCATAGTATAATGAGAGGATGAATATTCTCGAAATCGTCCGATTACTGTTTATATACGTAGTGGCACTTACGGTGCATGAATTTAGTCATGCCTGGATGGCCCACCGCCTCGGAGATCCAACCGCTAAAGGTGAAGGACGACTATCTCTCAACCCTTTTGTACATATCGATCCGTTTGTAACGCTCGCACTACCCTTCTTTCTCATACTTATTGGGAGCCCGATCATCTTTGGTGCGGCCCGACCCGTACCATTCAATCCCCATATGGTAAGAGGCGGACACAGAGGCGCTGCACTCGTAGCCTTGGCTGGGCCAGCCAGCAACTTTCTGATGGCCGCGATGATCGCCCTGCTTGTCCGACTCATACCTGGTCTGGGCATCGTAGGTTCAGGTTTTTTCATCACCTTTGTCGTGACGAATATTGCTCTGGGTCTCTTCAACCTCATTCCAGTGCCACCTCTTGATGGGTCGCGCGTCATCTACGCCTTTGCACCAGATAGCATACGTGACCTATTTGACCGCTTCGAACGGCTTGGCATGATGGGCATACTTATCTTCTTCTTTGTTATCTATCCGTTGGTAGCCGGCAGCTTACAGGGCACAATCCAGTTCGTCTCGCGATATCTCCTCGGTCTATGAGGGGCAAGAAAAACCGACTATACTAAGTGTAGCTTCGCAGGTGAGCGAAACCGGACGAATATTTTTTCTGCTTAACGATTTTTAGGGACCTCTAGATTACTCGCCATAACCAGCGATGTTGCGAGGACCCACCTGGTACTAAGGCCAGGGAAGATTACTGTCCACCGCCACCTGGGAGGCACTTACTTATATCCCCATGCGGCTCTCTCAGCGTGTCCCATCGGGTATCTCTCGCGCTGAGCTGCGTTTACGCCAAAAAATATCCCTCGTCGTACTAATATGTACGCCTCGGGATATTTTTTATGCTAGGCGTATTTCTAAATGAGAAGCAGCATCGAGCTAAGATGACCCGCTACTAAGTGGGCATAGTCAACTTCGACCACCAGGAAGAATAACTAGGCTTCGAGGCTAATCAGGCGTCGGACATCTGTGCCGATGTCTTTTGAGCCAAGCTTCACCTTTTGCAGAGCTTCACTCTTGAGCTGAAGCTCCTTCTCGATCTCAGGGATCTCAAGGGGGAGCTTTATGGGAATGATTACTGAGCTCTCAAATCGACCCATGAGGGCAGTAAAGTCCTGGGCTGAGCCAGTTTCTAGCCAGATACATAGGATATGCGCTGGCTGAAGGTGATCTACTACTTCGTCGCTGAGAGCAGCCAAGTTCTCAATCGAGAGGGCAGCAATAGCAATCCCTTCATTGATCAACTGATAAGAGATATCATCAGATCCAGCCGAAACGCCGTCGATCATAACACCTTGAGCTTCATACTCGCCTGGGCCATAAAAACGGCGAACATTCTTCTCAGTCGCAGTATCAACGATACTCTTGGTGACAAGCTGTACGTCCCCTGTAGAAACATTGGGGCCGATAACGATATCAATCTGATTAACTGTTATTTTGAGGTCTGTTGGGGTAAGTCGTGTAAATTCCATATTGATTCAGTATACCAGCTTGAGATTACTGATTGTTGAGTTCGGCTATCTGAAACGCTTCATCTGTCGTAATTGATGGATCCGGTACAGAAACGTTCACCGCAACCGGTCCAGCAATCTGATTTGCTACTGCGGCAGCTTGCTGACGCTCCTTTTCGAATAGATTTAGTTCATCCTTGAGAACAATCTTCTTGGCATCGAGAACATCAAGGATAAAGCGGTCGTTTAAGTTGCGACGATAATCGAAGTCTTCCAGGCGCAAAGCAGTAAATGTGAGCTCACGGCTCATTGATTGCTCCATGTCGGTAATAACCTGCGTGAGCTTGGCTTTATTCATATCGCCGACAATAAATAGATCGACGTCCTGCATGCTGCCACGAACAAATGCACCTGACAGGAAGAGAACTTTAACATTGCCAGCTTTTTGGATCTTCTTAAGGATCTGGTCTTCTTCTTTTGTCTCACGAATCGCTTTGGACTTGGCCGGTATCTTTTGGAACATCGCCATGAGCTCAGCATGATAGCGGAACGAAGGATCTACTTCGTAGTACAGACGATTAGCTTGACTGACCGACTTCACGATTCCGATGTTCAGTAAGTTTTGGAGTTCACGCCGAACGGAGTTGATCTGCTCGCTAATTTTACGAGTAATCTCCCGGACGTAAAATGGTCGTTCGGGATTGTTATAAAACAAGCTCAATAATTTTACTCGGGTCTTTGAACCAAAAAGTGGATCGAGTTCCATAGTCCACAAAGCCTCGTTTAATTCCTTATTCATTAGTGTACACTATTTTGATTCAAAGAGGCTGTCTGAACCTGATTTTATCAAAGATTTAGATATTGAACACAGAGTTTTTTCAATCGAATACTAGCGTGGTCGAGCGTCTGCAGAGGCACGCGCTGCATCAATATATGGATCATCCAATGGTTCTAATTTTGTGCTCATTATGCCCGGCATGCGGCCAATGAGCCAATCGGCCAGCCGTGGGTTCTTCGGTAAGACAGGCCCATGTGAGTATGTGCCGATAATATTGCGGTACCTGGTCCCTTCTGTCTTATCCTCACCATTATTGCCGGCACCCATCGTGACGCGTCCGAGTGGTTCAGCCCGGGGACCAAGATACGTCCGTCCAGAGTGATTCTCAAAACCAATAATTGTACCAAAGTCTTCCGTCTCAATATGAAGATTGCCGATCAATCGAGCAGTCTGTGCGCGAGTAGTCACATCAAGTATGCCAATACCTTGTAGTTCAGAGCCATCGAGCATCTCAAAGCTATGACCAAATAGCTGATACGCGCCACAGATGGTGAGCATCGGCACATTAGCCTCGGCAAGCTCTCGAAGCCACGGAGCAACTCTCTTGAAATCTGTATCAATAACTGCCTGCCCGCTGTCCTGTCCGCCCCCCATAAAGACCATATCCACCTGAACCGGTAGCTTATCTCCCGGTTGGTGCTCAACGATATCGAGCTTATACCCTCTCCACTCGAGACGCTTCTGCAGGCAAATAACATTCCCTCTGTCACCGTACGTATTCATCTCTCTTGGATAGAGATAGGCTAGTGTAAGCTTCGTCATCAGGATATATCCCCTAGTGTAAGCCCTAAGAGCTTTCGCACTTCAAGCAACGCCGTATAGGTTGGGAGCACCTTCACGCTCTTATTCCCCTCAGAAACCTGGAGGACAGCATGCGGTATTGAAGTCACAACCTGGCAATCAATTCCGGCGTAGCGAAATCGTAGCCCCATATCGTAAGCCCGTACACCAGATACAACTATCTGTTTGCCGAGCTTCATATCCTCAATAGCCACATCCCACAACCACGAGATATCACGGCCATCCGCAAAGTTGTCGTTAATAATGATAAGCGTGCCCTCCCTATCTTTTGGTTTGGCGCGAAAAGAACTGCTTATCACTTGATTGAATCCAGTTGGATTTTTAATGAGGAAGAGCTGGTATTCTACCCCATTCCTACTGATCACCTCTTGTCGACCAAATGCTGCAGTAGCTTGTTCTATAGCGGATAGCACCGTATCATCGGCTACCTTAAGGCGAGCAGAGAGAAGGAAAGCAGCTGCAATATTGTAGCTATTGTATATTCCTACCAGAGGGCTTACGACCTTATGTTGTTTTTTTTGCATCGTAATATCAATGTTTACCTGATTGCTTTGGGCTTTGTAGTCCGTCACCACGCAGGTAGGCTGGGGGCGGCTCCAACTTTTATCCTGTGCTGCATACTTCCCTAGATGACTAAAATATCTCTGACTATAGATGAGCGGCTGGTGAGTTTCTGGCGAAAGTGGGTAGTCTCCCGCATCATCGTGGGGCAAGGCCTGAAGATCGTTCAGGTCCAGACCGAAGTACTCCACCGATGCAGTTCGTCCACGGCCCAGCATCGCAACCCAGGGGTCGTCTGCACAAAGAATGAGCTCCGTTTTGGGACTCGCATCCACAGCCTGCTGAATAAAGGCCTGCGTGGTACTCACTTCTCCGTAGCGATCGAGCTGATCTCGGAAGAGGTTTAACACAACAAGGTGAGTTGGTCGAACAGACTGACATACCCTTGGCAAGCTTGCTTCATCGACCTCAAGCACCAGAACCTTATTATCCTGCTGATGATGCTTGTCTTTGAGGACAGTAGTCATCACGCCTCGATACAGGTTTGAGCCTGACAAATTACTCACAACAACTTCCCCATTTGCCTCGAGTATCTTTGAGACTAAGCGAGTCGTGGTAGTCTTTCCGTTCGTACCGGTAATCACGATCTTTGAGGTATAACTTTGATCGCGCATCAGATCCCCTAGAACCGTCGCGCTCAACCGCTCCGCTAAATAGCCCGGCAGTGTTGTGCCCGGCCGCTTAGCAATAGCTAGACCGCGCGCAGCTGTGCGCCCAACAATGACTCCAACCTTTGAACGTAATCTCATACTAAACATTGTACCCGTTTTTGCGTAATACGGTCATGCTCTCTTGCGCGTCGCGTATCCATACAATATCATCGGCTCGACGGAACCAAGTACGCTGCTTTCTCACCAGCTGCCAAGTAGCACGATCAATCGCTTCGGCAAGCTCATCCACACTGCCCTCACCCGATAAGAAGTCTACAACCTGGCGGTACCCGACGCTCTGTAGGCACGGAATGCTTGGACCATAGAGCGCAAGAAGGTGGCGCACCTCTTCGATAAAGCCCGCCTCCAGCATATTTGCGGATCGTTCAGATATTGATGTCTTTAGAACATCGTCAGGTCTATCCAAGCCAAGTAGCACACATTCATAATCACGCTTTAAACGATCCGAGCTACCAGGAAGGCCCCGAAGAATCACCTGAATGAGTCGACGACGATTCGCATGGTCCGACTCGTTTAGAGATGAAGGATATAGACTATCAACTCTCTCCTGTAGCTCTGCAAGACTCAATGTTTCGAGCTCTGCTAATGCCGCCGGATCGCTCTTAAAGTCAGAATCTTCGAAGCTGTATCCATACAAGAAGGCATCAACGTACAAGCCGCTTCCCCCCACAACTAGAGCTGTCTTTCCGCGCGACCAGATCGCACGGAGAGCTGATTGGGCTTCGCGTACAAACTCCGCCACCGTCAAACGATGAGTGGGCTCACAGATATCGAGCAGATGATGCGGCACCCTCCGCTGATCTTCTAGGCTTGGCTTGGCTGCACCGATCGTCAGGCGCCTATAGGCCGTAACTGAATCAGCACAGATAACCTCGGCATTTAGCGCTTCGGCAAGATCTAGTGCCAGTGCGGTTTTTCCTGTCGCTGTGGGGCCGACTACGGCTACGAGGTCGCCTTGCTTTTCCTTAGACAGATCGGGAGTTGATTTCTGTAGTGATTTTTTCAACAAAAGTATCCAATGTTATTGCACCCTGGTCACCTACCTTTGCCTGACGCACTGCTACTTGTCCAGACTCTGCCTCTCGTTCACCGAGCACGAGAATATATGGCACTTTGAACATCTCAGCTGCTCGAATGCGCTTGCCGAGAGACTCATTACTATTATCGAGTCTCACCCTTACACCAAGCTTCTTGAGATGCGCATATACACCCTCGGCATACTCAGCCACCTTCTCGGATACCGGTACGACGCGAACCTGCTCAGGAGCAACCCAGACCGGGAAATGACCAGCTGTGTGCTCGATGAATACCGAGAGGAACCTCTCAATCGAACCAAGCAGAGCGAAGTGGATCATGACCGGAGTCTGTGCACTGCCGTCCGAATCTGTATAGGTCAGGCCAAAGCGAGCTGGTTGGACGAAGTCAAGCTGCGGCGTTGCGAGCTGATGTTCGCGTCCGAGGGCATCACGAGCCATGAAATCTATTTTTGGACCATAGAAAGCTGCCTCACCCGGCACCTCGTAGAAGTCTAGATCTTCTGACTCAGCTACCTTGCGCAGCGTACTCTGAGCTCGCTCCCATAGCTCTGGATCGCCCAGGTATCCGTCGGTATCGTCTCGATACGACAGACGAGCTCGCAGGGTCATACCAAGCGTTGCATAAAACTCTTTGGTAATACGAGTGAGCATACGCAATACATCTTCGATCTGATCGGGAGTGCAAAACGTATGGCTATCATCCTGCGTAATCGAACGCACACGGGACAAACCATTTAGCTCACCTGACTTCTCATCGCGGTATACGGTGGTAGTTTCCATATACTTAATCGGCAAGTCTCGATAGCTACGCGGCTGGCTCGCAAATATCTGCTGATGATGAGGGCAGTTCATCGGCTTCAAGATGAGCTCGTCCGAAGTCTCCTGGCTCGTAACCAGCAACAGCTCCCCACCAAACTTGTCCCAGTGGCCAGAAGTCTCATAGAGATTCTTCTTAGTAAGGTGTGGCACCCAGACCTTTTCAAATCCTTCATCGAGGCGTAGATGCTGAGAGTAGTCATTAAGCAGCTCGCGAAGGTATGTACCTCGAGGAGTAAAGAGTGGCAGTCCAGACCCAACTTGTTCTGAGAAGGTAAATAGATCAAGTTCTTTTCCAAGCTTACGGTGATCACGCTTGATTGCTTCTGCCACGAGCGTGAGGTGATCGGAAAGATCAGCTTCACTCTCGAAGGCCAAGCCATATATGCGCTGCAATTGATCTCGTTTCTCATCGCCACGCCAGTAGGCACCTGCCAATTTATCAAGCTTAAACACACCCGCTTGACCGGTTGATTCCAGATGTGGACCACGGCACAGGTCTACGAACTCGCCTATCTTGTAGACTGATACTGTAGTAATCTTTTCAACATCTTCTTGGATTCCTAGGTCATCCTTTGGAATATCTTTGACCGAAGTCGTACCATGCTGTTGTAAATCCTGCAGCAATTCAACCTTGTATGGCTGGTTATTGTCTTGAAAGTATGTAATTGCCTCCTCGATTGCCCACTCTTCTCTCTCGATAGGCAGATTAGCTGAGATAATCTTATGCATAGCCTTCTTGAGCTGCGGCAAATCCTTATCAGAGAGCGGCTGATCAAGCTTCACATCGTAGTAATACCCGTGCTCGATGACTGGACCCACGCCAAACTGCGCCGCTGGATAGAGCATCTTGAGGGCTGCTGCCATAATGTGAGCCATACTGTGGCGCATGGCATGAAGCTGTTCGTCGTGTTCGTTCATCGAGAGATCTCCTCTTACTTTACTATCTATAGTCTACCCTTCAGTAAAAACACAAAACTCACCTTGTATGCTCGGTCCCACAGGTTGCGGGAGGTTCCACCGAGCTTATCCGGGTGAGTGGATCGCTTTCGTTCCAGATGTAACGCCTCTGGAGTACGGAGCTAGTTGGGTGGTAAACCAACCGTAGCGCTCTATGAATAATGTACTTACATAATACCATGCTTATGAAACAGAAATGGTGGGCCCTAGGGGACACTATGAGTCTTTGACTCATAGGAACTTCACTCCTCAATGATAAGAAGCGAGCTCCTTATCATCTGCGGGGCTCGTTCTTCGAACCTTAGGTTTCGAGGTACTAGCCTGAAAGTTTCCCCTGCTTATAAATGCTTCCGAAGATGAGTAATGGTGGGCCCTAGGGGACTCGAACCTCTGACCTCTACAACGTCAATGTAGCGCTCTAGCCAACTGAGCTAAGGGCCCACGAAAATTCTGCTTCGAAACAGAAGAATCATATCTGAAAATGGGGTCTGGCGCAAGGCAGGATTAGGACGAGGATTCATGATTGCCATTCAAGCCAGATCCCAACAATGAAGCGTCTGGCGGGCCAAAACCTGGCCTATCCGGAAAAAGTTTATCCGAGAGACCGGCTGCTGTCGTAATTGCCTGGCCGCCAAATCGATCACGGATAGTGTCCAATGCCGCTGCCAAACGTCGTGCAGCTACTGGCGTCTCGTCAAGCCAGCGCTGCTGACCACCCGCTACCAGATCAAAAGTTACGATTGTGGCTCGCTTCACTGGCTGATATCTGGCCTGTAGTGGTGCTATGAGTTGGTCGATATAGTCTCTCATCTCAGCCTGCGTCGAGAATGGCAATACATGACGAAGCGTCTTACCCCAGCCTGAACGATCGACAAAGTTGAGATACACGCTCATTCCCCGCGCCTCTTTGTCGAGACGCCTCAACCGGAAACCAACCTTCATGCTCATCTTAATCAATATTGTCCGAAGATCATCAATTGTTTCAGCCGGCTTTGGCATGAGTGTCGTTTGATGCCCAACAGATTTGCGATTGGACGAATCAAGCTTGGCGGCATGTGCATCGACCTCAAAACCCCTGAGTCGTAAGTACCACTTTGTCCCATTTACTCCAAAGAACTTGCGAAGAGCTGGCTCCGAAGCCTGGTACAACAGGCTGGTTGAGTAAAGTCCCTTCGAGTGGAGCTGCCTACTCATTCGCCTCGCAATACCCGTGCAGGCACTCAGCTTGAGCTCGCTATAGAAGTCACCTCGGTCCGTTTGAGACATCGCTCGAATCCCATCTGGCTTGCAGGAGGAGCCTACCATCTTGGCCTGCCATCCATTCGCAGCTATCCCGATTGAAGCGGTAAGCGCCACACCGAGACGCTCTCGCATCTCCTGCTTGATATGCAGCGCCAAAGCCTCGGTCGCCTCTCGAGTCCGCATGTATGAAGGGACCTCCATATACATCTCATCTATCCCCCGCACTTCAACTCGACAAGGCGTCGCCTCAAGTATCTCGATAAGCGTGACATGGATCGCTCGGTAGTACACCGCCGAATCAGGCACAAAGGTCATATCTGGAGCTAGGAGACGGGCCTCTCGTACACGCATGCCTGTTTTGACCCCATATCGCTTGGCTTCTCGAGAACACGCTACGACACACCCTCCCTCGCCTACAAAAGGACATACCCCTACGGGCTTACCACGAAGCTCGGGGCGCCTCTGCTGCTCAGCTGAAGCAAAGAAGCTGTCCATATCGATATACATCACCGAATAATCCTCTGGCTGGTGCGGCAACATTGCTTCAAACATATCCCCTCCTTCCCTCTTGGCTGATTTCTAACCTTATTATACGAACATACTACGTACATATCCACAGCTCGAGGTGGATAAAGTCCTACTTATCCACAGTTTTGGAATGTTTTCCCCTTGTGCTTACTACCAGCTATATGACAATATATAGACATGATTTGCATGAAATGCAGATCACCCCACAGTGAGGTGGTAAATACGCGCTCGACACGAGGTGGTAGCCAGATATGGCGCAGACGTCGATGTGCGAATTGTGGCAAGGTTACTACAACCTACGAGCGGCTGGATTTATCCTTTATCCAGGTAGCATCTGATTCTCAGACACTACCCTACAGCCGCTCGTTTCTCTTTGCCTCCCTTCTCCGAGCCGTACCAGAAGGTACACTTGAGGTCAGCCAGATAGATAATCTCGTCGATACACTCGAACAGAAAATCCTGGCTCGCGGAGAAGATACTGTCTCAACAGAGGTGATCCGCCATCTATCACTCGAAACGCTCAAGCCGATTAGCATGAATGCCTTCATGAACTATCTGGCTGCCCATCTGCAAATGCAGAATAAGTCAGACCTCAAGGCTGCACTCAAGGGATATTGAGCCGATTACGCAAGAAGAGACACTAAAAAACCACCCATCAGGTGGTTTTTTAGTGTCTTGTGAGAGAAGTTACTTTGCTTCGGGAGTGGCTGCTTTGTCAGCCTCTTCACCTTCTGCAGGAGCTTCTTCAGCGCCTTCGGCGACCGCATCAACGATCTCTGCATCAAGCTCAGCCATCTCTTCGTCAGAACGAGGTGCTTCGATCTTACAAACCATCTCATGCTCATCTGTCATGACGGTAACGTTAGCCGGGATAACCAGATCGCTAACCGAGAGATGGGCATCAAACTCTTCAAGTCCAGTGATATCAACTTCGATTGCCTGTGGCAAGTTGGCTGGCAATGCTTCGACTTCGATCTCTTCCAATACCTGGATGAGTGATCCACCGAGGTTGTAAACACCTGGAGCATCTCCTACGAGCTTAAGGGGGACTTCGGTACGAATAGTCTCATTCATGTTCACCTGGTGGAAGTCGATGTGTCGGGGGCTACCAAGGTGATCGTTCTGCACTTCTGTAATCAGGACGTGCAATGGCTTGTGCTCATCAACTGAGAGCTCAACCAAGGCTGAGGATCCAGCCCTGTGAAAGATCTTCAAGAACTCTAGTTGGTTGACCTTTACCATCTGGCTATCAAAGCCCTTGCCATACACAATAGCCGGGATTTGACCGGCGGCGCGGAGGGCTTTTACTTGTTTCTTCTGCTCAGTGCGGGCGGTAGCCTGCAGAGCGAAATCTGTTGTACTCATTACGTGGATTCGTTCCTATTTAGTCAGTTCAATATTAAAGTGAATGCAAGAATGCATAAAAGTCGGCAATCTCATGAGCCGTGATAGCACCCTGCCCCTGAAAAGCAGATCGTTCTCGCCGTGAAGCATCATACCCAAGGCGAGTTTTTTGCTTCTGAGCTTTGCGCTTACCAAGTGCCGGAGACTGATGAACCGGCATAAGTACCGTTGCGAGTACTGGCAATGAACACTTTGAACAGTTCAATTGCATGAAGCAATGCTTCTCTACTCTGCCCAAGAATCGAATATCCTCATTCAAATAATCAGCGCTACACGAAGGGCAGCGATAAAACACTTGAAGATTCTTAATCAGGTCTTGTAAGGCTCGTGGATTCAACGGTACTCCCTCTTAGGCGCAATTATAGCAAATCTTACCTGGTATGGTCAATTCAAGCAGACTACTTTGAGGCGTTGTTGAGCACAGCTTTGCGACCGCGGCGCAGAGTCAATATGAATATCCCGCACACTACGAGCGCCGTAAGAACAATGAGGGCAAAGAGCTTTTGAGCCGAGCCTGCAATGGTGGCTACCAAACCAAAGGCGAGAGCGAAGCTATAAATCACCAATGCAACCTGCCTCTGAGACAGGCCGAGGTCAAGAAGAAGATGGTGAACATGCCCACGATCTGCAGTAAAAGGAGACTTGTGAGCCAAGAGACGGCGAGTAACAGCCCAAAGCGCATCAAGCACAGGCACTCCAAGCACCAGCAAGGCTGTAGCCAGCTTAGCACCCGATACAATTGAGAGCCCGCCCAGGATCATGCCGAGGAAGTAGGCACCACTATCTCCAAGGAATATCTTGGCTGGAGCAAAATTGTAGCGCAGGAACCCAAGACAAGCTCCACACAGAATGATTCCAAGTAAGGCAATACTTGGCTGATTGATGCGCGGCAAGAGCGAAACCAGGAAGAGAATAAAAGCGGCAATTGCACTCACTCCCCCAGCAAGACCATCCAGACCATCGAGAAAATTTATCGTATTCGTCATTCCAACCAACCACAGCAGTGTCAGGCAGAACGGGACGATCGCCAATGATGCACCAAAAAGCGTGAGCTGGGGTCCCACCAAACTAAAATTCTGACCGAAAGGATTTGAGATAACATCAACACTCAGCCCAAAGCCAAGGATCGCAACGGTGGCCGCAATGACCTGCACGCCCAACTTGAACCATGCTGACAATCGCCGCGCATCATCCCATAAACCCAAGAGGAAGACCAGTGTAGCCGCCAGCATAAGACCCCAGAAAGACCGAGGCACAGAAGGCAAAAAAACCAAAGAAACAATAAAAAATGAGAACCATATCACTACACCACCGGCTCGGGGTGTCACCACTTTGTGGATCTTGCGTGACGCCTCGGCAGGGTCATCGACCAAGCCAAATCGAATGGCCAGCTTAGCAATATAGGGCGTCAAGCCCAGCGATAGACCTAGGCTCAATATGAAAGCTAGGAGGAGCGTCATGACCGCTCCTCACTATCAAGCTTCACCGCCTTATCAGTAACGCGGAAGCCGAGATATTTTCCGAACATAAGGTGTGTCTGTGCATTAATGGCAGCAAGAGCACCGAAACACAGCGAGACGATTGGAGCCAACGCCCACTGTGCGACCATAAGTACATTCTTGTACCAGCCATACCGACGCGGTCGTGGCGGCAACGTAATAAGCGATAACCAGATAGTAATTGACAGCCCCAACATGGACAGCGTCATGATCTGACTGGCAATCACGGGGAGCTGATGAGCCAGAACAGTATTCTTGAAGGTCGGGTTCAGTACGAGTGGCAACCAGGCTACAAAAGTCAGGATAAGCGGTGCAGTCGCCCATGAGTAATGGCCCTCAAAGAGTCGCCAGAACTGAATCCATCGACGCCCAATCGGGATGTCTTTGTTACGCCAGCTGCGCAGTGCTACATACGGTATGTCAGACACTCCATAAGCCCAGCGCTGTAACTGCAAAAACTGACTCTTAAAGGTCGCAAAGTACTTCTCGGACAACGTGGCGTCCTGGTAGATCGGAATGAAGAGTGGCTGCACTTCATGACGTCCCTGATAACGGAAGTATGTACGCCAATATTGGTGGCCGTCTTCTACGGGTGTCGTAACCGACCAGAAGTCAGTATCGATCAAGGCCTCGAGTGGCTGGCTATGGGACGCGAAGTTGCGCAAGAACTGTGGACGCATAGAGTTGATGATCACCCAAAACGAATTACTCGTAGCAATGATCCGCATTGGTGCCGGAGCGTCCCAAATGTTATTGAAGAACATAGGAATCGGCTGGAAAGAAGTGTGCTTTGGCTCTATTGACGTGAGAAATGCATAGGTCAATGAAGCGAAATACCGTTTGTCTACACGATGATCAGCGTCCAACGTTGTAACAATTACATTATCTGTGTCCACCTTGATGCCCTCTAGCTTAGGCATGAGCTGACGTCCAGCAAAGGTGAGGTTTGCGCCCTTACCTTTTAGCTCTCCCACAATATTGTCAGGATGCTGGATAGTATAAAAGTGCTTGAATGAACCAGAGTATTCCTCAGTAAGCTTCTTAATTCGAACCTCGTCAACCTCACCACCTCGCTCCTCATAAGCGAGTACGATGATAAGCCTGTCGTGATCGTACTCGCTATCGACCAGTGCCTTGAGCGAAGGCCGCATCGTCTCAAGCGACTCATTATACGAAGCCACAATAACGACATGATAGATATCAGATGGTACTCGCTCAACACCTCGTGCTAAGAAGGCGCTCAAGTTTTGTGCCTCTTCACGCATATCATTAATATTGCGTCGGATCTTACGCCCCGACTTAGTGAGCCAGCTAAAGAGATTGGTCTTTTTGGCTTCCCCGTCAATGATAAGCTCGAGTTCTTCTTGTGCGATTTCCCCTGCACCAAGTCGTTCCAGACGGCTTGTCCAATCGATGCGCATAGCCTGACGGAAGCGCCGATAGCCACCCACTAGAGAGAATGACATTCGTGACGACTTCAGGAACCAGTAGAGGTCAAACCCAATGATGAAGTACGCAATCACGAACGGCTGATAAATCGCAAATACGACCGGCAAAATAAAGGTCGCATAGGTCAAGAAACCGGGGCCAATTTCCAGCATACGCACTACCCAATGTGGTGCTGAAACACCGGTGTCTGTGAGTGAGTTAATTCGCGCCATGAGTCACCCCTATATAGAGCAGGCTTGTTTGTAGTACCAGCAGGCTGAAGCTAAAACTTGTCACGATAAGCATGAAGCTCGTAATTCGGCTACGAAAGTAAACATTGCGAGCTAAGAAGATGTTGAGTCCTGCAAATATCCAAGCTAAGAGCGGCAAGATAAATAGGCTTTGCCAACTTCCTAGCTGATCAAAACGAGTCAGTGTCGTGTAGCGTGTTGGCACTTGTATATCTGATATATGCGGCTGTGAGAGCATGAGGCCGGTCACGACGAGGTTCAGTAAGACTATAGCCACAATAAGACTGACGAGCCAATTATTGCGCATCAATCCATTCTGACTAGCAGGTGGAGCCTCGGAACCTTGTTTCATTGGCTTCATTATACCCGACTTTCATCTGAGAATCTGTTACCGAGGCATAAGTAATATCACACTGGAGCCGATGAGCGGATTTGAACCGCTGACCTTTGCTTTACGAAAGCACTGCTCTACCAACTGAGCTACATCGGCCTATAGAGGCGCCATATCAGATCATAGTATACACAAATCAATGTATTTTGCAGTAGGGCTACCTGCTCTATCGAAAAAATGCGCTGAGAGCCACATTTCTATAAAAGTTAATCTATCCCCCATCTTTTTGATGTTTTTAACGAATAAAACCGTGTCGAGCTGACGCAACACCATTCATCATATCAAGTATCAAAGTCAGCATGCCTATCGACTACTTTATGTGTTCACACCCTCTGAGTACAAATAGTAGTCGATGGGAATTTGCAAAAATCACTATAAATAAACTTGTTCAACTTTGGGCGAGAAGTGTGCCATATTATGCGTATCTGGCCCTAAGATTGAACTCAAGGGGGTATTTCTGCTAAAATGACCTGGCTCTCAGATATAAGGGCCCGTGGTGTAGCTGGCCTAACACGCCTCCCTGTCACGGAGGAGATCGCCGGTTCGAATCCGGTCGGGCCCGCCAAAATAAAGACCTCACCTCCTGGTGGGGTCTTTATTTTGGACGAGTTTCAACTCGTGATTCGAAACCGCGGTTCGTTCATTCGAGTGTCGCGCGCAGGAGTTTACTCCGAGGACGGCGCACGAATGGCCCACATCCGGTCGGTACTTCCTTGTGTTCTCATATTTAATAGAATATAAACAGTATGTCCCCACCCGAAAGGCCCTTATGACAGAACTCAGTAGAGAGGACCAAGTGCTTCTTGAAGGAGCACTCTCGGCTCAGTCGACACTTGCTAACCAGTGGCCAGTAAGCCTAGGCTGGAAGCCAAGCTGGATAGGTACTGGCGTTGATTCAGGAAGACCAGAAACTCGTTGGCAGTGTCAGAACCTCCGAACAGTCATTTTTGTACATCTTGACGAAAATGACTCCGACCCGGATAAATCGTCTCGATGGAGCTTGCCTTATACCGAAGAAAAAGGCTTTGGTGATTCCATTGATCGCAATGCTCCACCTATTAGCTCCCTATTTCATGACTTGATCCAAGTCATGAAATAGGCCCCTTGGGCTCTTCGCTTAAACAGCGAAGGGGTTCCCCGAGGGGCCTCTTCATGTCTACGCACTAAGAAGTAAGTTCTAACCTCATCCGCTACGGCCCGCCAAGATAAAGACCTCACATCGAGTGGGGTCTTTACTTTTTTGTCATTATTATTTATAATAATACTTATCATCCCTGATCTACGCCTGTAGATTACAGCACGAATACGAAGGAGCACCATGTCCAACTGCCCAAAGTGTGATGACACGGGCGTCATCGAGACAGGCAATAACGACCTTCCCTGTACCTGCCCAGCCGGGAGTACCGCTCTGTTCAACACCAGCGGTGTGGAAGGAGCAATCACCGGAGATGAGATGAGGCGACATTTCTTCAACGACTCACCCGAACCACTTCGACCCAAGCCCGGAGTCAATATCGAGGCAAACAGTCTCCCCGGCCGCGGATAATCGTCGCATACACCTTTCGCCCGAAAAACCATGCCCCAAGGACTCTCAGCGCTACAGTACGCGTCAAGAGCCCGAGGGGCATCTTCATGTCATAGGCCGATGGTCCTAGAAATTGATCTGTGCCAATTGTAGTCCGGACACCCCTTAGACTCGAAGAATATGGAATGGCTCATTTTACTTCAGGAAACGGCGTCGAGCTATCCCACAGCACACCATAGAGAGCATGCATCATCTCAACATGTTCAGCAGATTTCACGAGCAAAGCATATCCACTCGCCAATGAGGATATATAGAGGACTTGATCGTCATACATGAAAATCGTGGAACGGAAGCGCTCGCCAAGCCCACCAGGCAACATGCGGATATCAGCCTTGTCATAATATTTATCAATGACACCTTGATCTATTTTTGTCGCCCAAAGATTACGCGTTTTGACGCCAAGGGTGTGGCGGAGTTCAACATATTTTTCGACAAATTCAGGACCTAGCTGCCAAAAAAAGTTGTGTGCCGGAACCAACGTATCAATCTTACGTGAGTGAGTGTAGACAGTCTCCATAATGACATTGCGAACCGCTGAGACACCCTCATAAAATGACACGCTTGGGTGCTTATCTGCCCTTGAAGGTGCCTTAAACTGACCGAGGAAGTCCTCGACCTCAACCTGCAGTGATTCTACTTCATTCTGTTTCTGCTGAATGATAGTCTTGAGGCGCTTCGGCGGCTCCACACGGATGCGTTGATCCTCCATCAAGCCTGTCTTGCTGAGCAAACCTCGCTTCTCCAGCGCACTCAAAGCGTAGTAAACCGTTGGCCGACTGCGGCCTGTCGTAGCGACAATATCGCGGGCCGCCTGTGCGCCTTTTAGCAACGCCAGGTACACATCAATCTCCGCATCAGAGAGCTCAAGCTTACTCAAAAAAGCGCGTGGTTGAATCATTTTTTACTCCTATTTTGTCTAATCATTATTATACACACTAAACAGCGGATAGTGAGTGTTCTAATCTGTAGATGCACCTACTAATCAACCTATAAACGGAGGATATCGTGAAAAAGACCGTCAAAAATTCACTTCAGCAGGAATGGATTGGGCTCACACCACAGGGTGTCAGTATCAGCAAAATGCTCCAAGCATTCGATCGCATTCAGCACAGCTACGCCGATCCACAGCGGCGCTTTCACACACTCTCTGCGCACATTCGGAGCCTTCTCAAGCTCCAAAAAGAGTATTTTGCAGATGCCTCTTTGCCGGTAGTATTGGCGATTTGGTTTCACGATATCTTCTACCTTCCAGGTTACGGACACAGCGAAACCGTCAGTGCAGATATGATGCGCGCCATCCTGCATGGCATCTTCCCAAAGGACATCATTGAGGAGGCCGCTCGACATATCCTGGCTACGATTGACCATGCAGCATCAAGTAATCCCGATACTCAAATCATGTGCGATCTTGACCTGCTTGGCCTTGCTTCGGACCCCGATGAGTACGATGCGGGCGTACGTCACATTCGGGCTGAATACGACCAATTTACGGACGAAGAGTGGAAAATGGGGCGTACCAAGTTTCTGAGCGGGCTACTGGATCGGACTAGCATCTTTCAGACGGAGGCGATCAGAACATGGTTTGAGTCAGCTGCACGCAGTAACTTGGAGCGCGACTTGGCGGCCTGTTCTTAATTCTCAGAGCCTCAAAATAGCATTTTGAGGCTCTTTTTCGTACAAAAATTTAGCAGGCTTTTAGATACACCTTACCAACAATTCTGCCATTTTACAGGTTAGAGTACTGCTTTTAGTCGCACTTCTGACACCTTACGAATACAAAAGTAACTCAAACAAATGCAATGAAGCCGCACAAGCATGATCGTAATACAAAAGCTTGCCAACCAGACAATTTAAATTCATAATATCATCACTACCTTAGAACACGTACGAATAGGCCCATAGAGGAGATGCTCATGACAACCCACTCACCCCATACATCAGCTGGCCATACCTTTCTCTTGGTTGGCCCCCCAGGGGCTGGCAAGGGCGCTCAGGCTGTGCTACTAGCCGACAAGCTCGGTGGTCGTGCGATCTCGAGCGGTGCGATCTTTCGCGCTCGCGGAGATGCCCGCATCGCCAAGATCATGGCAACCGGGGTAACCATCCCCTCTGAGGACTTCGAGCGCATGGTACGCGAAGAGATCAACGAGATCCCCCATGCAACCCCTCTTGTCCTCGACGGAATGGCGCAACAAGGCGTACATGAGGTCGCCATGGTTGATGACATTCTCGCATTCAATGGTCGTCGCATCGAGCTGGTCATCGAGCTCGAGTGTGGACTCGAGACCATCATGCAGCGCATCCTCGCCCGGCAGCAAGAAACCGGCACCGTCAGAGATGATGATGATCCAGAAGTACAGGCAATCCGTCAGAAGCGTTTCGCAGAAGAGACACAGCCTTCGCTCGACCTCTTCGCCAGCCGAGGTCTCCTCGTCAAGGTGGATGGCGAAGGAACGCGAGTGCACGTCGCTGAGCTCGTCTGGAATGAGGTGCTCAAGAAGGGTCTTGCGCCGGCTGCCTAGATCGGTACGTAGAACTAAAAGACCGTTCACTACCCAGTGAACGGTCTTCGTCATTTCTGCGACAAATGGCTAGATCTTGAAGTAACGGCCTATCTTTGCCTTATCACGCTGTTCCTTGAGCCATGATTCGAGGTCTACACCCTTGATAAGAATATGCGATACGTGAACGGTATCATCCTTCTTCTCAAGAGACTTGATGATATGGTACCCAAACTGGGTCTTCACGATATCACTCACCTGTCCAACTTCGAGCTTGAATGCAGCTTCTTCGAACTCTGCTACAGTCTGCCCCTTAGTAATGAACCCGAGATCACCGCCAGCCGAGGCTGAGCTATCTTCACTGTTCGTCTTAGCCAACTCTGCAAAGTCTGCTCCACCCTTGATCTGCTTGAGGAGATCTTCGGCTTTTGCCTTGGCTACACCATTGAGACTAGAGTCGTTGCTAATCTTGTCAGCCAGTTTTTGCTGGACAAGACTAAAACGAATCTTCTTTTTGAAATCATCCACAGTCCAGCCATAGAGCTTCTGGAGTGTTTCCTTCACCTTATCTGGTCCACCAGCATTCTCGGTGAGCTTGTTGAACTCATCATCGATCTCTTTTGGCGTGACCTTGATACGTTGCTTGGCAGCTTCCTGGGATACAAGCTGCTGATCCTCAAGCTGAGTCATGAGCTGTTCCTTAAGCTCGACAAGCTGCTTCTTGCCATCGTCGGTAGTGAGATCCTGGCCCTGAGATTCGTAGAACTTACGAATACTCGAGAGCTCAAACAGGTATGAACCATATGTCTCGGTATTCCACAAAACGTTACCATTCACACTGAGTACTGGGTAAGGCACGATGTTGGCCGCAATACGGACAGCCTTAGCCTCGCTCTTATAGTGGTAAATCAAAACACCAAAAGTAACGAGCGTGATGATGAGCGACGAAAGTGCCGTAATGCCTGCGATAACCACCAGCTTGCGGTTTGGCTTCGTCTTGATACCCAGGCGTGAGAGCTTGTTCTGGAACTCAGACTTCTTCTTGGGATCCTTCTTCGGATCTGCTTTTACAGCTGAAGTAACTGGTGCTGCTACAGCTGCCTTCTTGGTGGCCTTGGCAGCCTTTGTCTTCTTCGTAGATTTTTTCGCGGAATCGGCCATAACTCTCCTTATTCTTGGTCGGTTTTATCCTTTGAATCATACACCATCGTGTCATCAGGTGTCGAACCATATGCCTGGAGTGCCTGCATGATCTCTGCCTGGAGCTTAGCCGGACGGAACATGAGCTTCACTCTTAGGTGACCACTCCCCGAGAGAGTCTCAATCTTGAGGTCCCCATAACGGAACAGTGCGCCCTGTAGACCAGGTATCTTATAGTTCACACTCTGCACATTATTCAAGGTAAGAGACTGCACGTCACGTCGGAAGAAGCCTTTTTGCTTAATAAATGTAATATCTTCGTCGGTAAGGATAAGTACAGTAAAAAACCAGCCGGCGAAGTGGTATGCCCAATACGTCATAAGAACAAAGAATACAAAAATCATCCAGTTTACTGCTAGTGGCTGCCAGCTATACAGGTTTGCCGTGGAGATCGACCACGGAATCATTCCTACTAGAATGATGATCATTCCATAAATAAGTGGCCAGCGTAGAACGATTGGAAACTGCCGTTCTACAAAGATGAGCTCGGCTTCTTCACCGTTCTCTTCGACTTCTGGCTCATGTGATCGATCCCGCTTGGTAGACATAAGGATATTATAACGTGACTATAGGAATGTAAGCCACTTCTTGAGTACCGTGATAATGTCTTTCTTCTTAGAACTAATATCAGCTAAATCCTCAAAGGTCATGGTAGCGCGGATATTTGAGTTCCAATCTAGCAGACCAGTTGAATCCATAAATATAGGTTCGGCACTCTTATCTTCCTTCTTGATAGCACCCATATGAACGAGTAAGTTCAGCTTATCTTTGCGCAGACTGAACGTAATACAATCAGTCTCGTTATATCTGTAGCTAGGCGAGTTCCATTTAATAATCTCCTTTATCTGAGTGTCCGCAGACATCACTATGGCTCGCAAAGCTTCTACCTGGGCTCTTTGTCTAGGATCTAGGTCATTGAGATAATCTGCAACGGATGTATATTTCTTCATATACACAGCATAGAGTGGTTGGAGTATGAATGATACATATTCCAAACAGCATCGGACTATCTCGTGTAAGATGAAGACGAATGGTGCCCCTGGAGAGATTTACCCTGCTTCTTAGTATAGGAATAAAGGTAAGCGGGGCATCTTACTTCGAATCTTTCAGAAATAATGTACAAGGAGCGAAGCTAAAGCTTCACGCCGTGTACATGGTGCCCCTGGAGAGATTCGAACTCCCGACGCCCTCCTTAGGACGGAGGCGCTCTATCCACTGAGCTACAGGGGCATGTGTTAAGTATAACGATAATTGCAGGATTCGCTCACCATGGTACAAACACAGTGGATAGAGCGCGTTCTTATAGCTCGCCAGGGCGAGACATCCACTGAGCTACAGGGGCATACACTAAGTATAGCGATAAACAAAACATCCACCGAGTGTGGATGTTTTGTTTATCGAGAAGATACTACTTGTCCCAGTGCTTCTGGTAAAGAATAGGATCAGCACTCGATGGATAATCGTGCACATCACTCTTATCAAACCAGATAGCGATCTCGCGGTCGGCATTCTCATCGCTATCGCTTGCATGGATGATATTACGGATCGCCCAGTCACCAGCATCCCCTACTTCGTACGAATCAACTGAGTAGTCGAAACCAATCGTACCGACATCGGCTAGCTGCGGGCTAGTGGCTCCACGCATCTTGCGGACCGCCTCAATGACGTGTGAGCCCTGTAGCACCAACGCAACGACTGGGCCAGCCGTAATACTGTCCATGAGCTTACGACGTGTGTTGAGAGCCAAATCGCGTGGCCCCATTGGCGGCTCCATTCCCTTATCGAGATACGACTGATGAGTACGCTCACCGCTATCTTTGAGCCACTCTTCACTATCGGTGTAATGAGTGCCTGCCTGGGTATCGCTTGGCCAGATCATTTTCATCGCAATCAGCTTGAGACCCTTGCGCTCAAACCGAGTCACAAGCTCACCTACCAACTGCCGACGGACTGCATCGGGCTTGATCAATACGAGCGTACGTTCGCGACGCAGCTCCTCTAGTCGTTTTTCATCTGCTTTCATAGTTTCTCCTTCATTAATATCTCATGGCGCCTGGAACGCTTGTCGATTACTGATTGTATCGTAAAGTCTTTCGTGTCGCTATGATTTTGTGCGTTGACGCCGCCACAAGTAGCGAGCCAAGAGAATCATCACACCCGCTATCACAACGTAATCTAGATAGTGGGCGTAGCTATAGTATCTCGTCCAGCTATCGCCTAATAGGTACCCAGCACCGAGCCACAGTATAGTCCACACGACTGTCCCCAATAATGACTGGACGAAGAATGAGTTGAAATCCATCCGAGCCGCCCCTGCCACGAACCCCATAAAGGTACGCACTACTGGGGTCAGCCTAGAAATGAAGATCGCCTTCGCGCCTCGTTTCTTGAACCACTTTTGAGCCTTATCGTAATCATGAGCCGAGATAAAAAGATACTTGCCATACCGCTTCACGAGCGGACCACCTCCGTGATACCCGATCGCATACGACAAACAAGCGCCAAGTGTCTGCATCACCACACCCAGTACGAATAGCGCGACTAGGTTGTACCGCCCTACCCCACTCGCCACTCCGGCAAGGCCGAGGATAGCCTCTGATGGAATTGGCACCCCGGCGTTATCAATGATTAGTACTAAACTAATCCCCGGGTATCCAACTCTATCAATGAGTTGGATCGCCATATCTAAAAGCCACGCGGATAATCCCATACTGCTTATTCTACCGCTTTACGCAACGCCAGACTATTCTTGGGCGGCCTGGAGAGTAGCCTTCACCTGTTGGACAAAGGCATTATTTGGGCTCAAGTCTTCAGCACGATCAATAGCCTGCTGAGCCTTTCCAAGATCTTCCTTTTCGATATTCAGATCAGCTAGGAGTGCATAGCCCACGGCAAGCCGTTGAGAGATAGATACCAGCGCACGATTTTCGATTACGGTCGGCGTATATTCGTCCAGAATGGTACGCATTATCACAATAGCTTCCGTAACCTGTCCCTCCTTCTGCAGGAGTCGGGCGTAGGCTGTGTAATATTGCGGGTTATTGTGAGGGTCAAGCATAATTGCTGCCCGATAGTTGGTCAGTGCGTCGATGACCTTGCCTTGTCGCTCAAGCACGTTTGCGAGTGCAAACACATGTCGAGCATCCTGGGGCTCAAGTCGTACTGCCTGCTCAGCATACTTGCGGGCCGGCTCGAGAATCTCGGCCGGAGCGCCTTTCTGAGTATCAAAACGGTCGATATAGCTCACTACTGCTTGTGAGATATAGTCTGGGTCCACAATCGGACGCTCCACAATCTGGGCATAAACAGCAGCTGGTGAGCTCGGATCCTCGGCAAGGCTCAGATCGGCAGCCTGTATCTCCACAGATGATACATACACGTTCCAGTTGACCCACAACGTCCAGACAAGCACAGACCCAACCGCCAGCAATGGCGCAGCCGTATACCAGAGCTTCAAACGGAATTCTTTCTTTGGAGCCGGTAAAGCTATCGCCATCCAGATAGCACATGCTAATACCAGCACCGGATAGTTTGAGGTCAGATCGAGCCAACTATGGAGTGCGATAACTGAGACAACGAGCCATGCAACAGGCGCAATACCATCGTCCCCATCCCTAAACAATCGCCATCCCACCTGCACCCACCCACCGAGCAAGACGATATATGCAATTGCGCCAATTGCGCCAAGCTCCACGAGACTCTGAAGGAAACTATTGTGCGGGTTGTTACCAGCCGTAGTAGCCGACACCTGAACACGTGGATGCACCTCGGAATACGTACCCACACCCCAGCCAATCAAAGGGCGCTCAGAAAACAACACGCTCGCTTCCTGCCAAAATAAGAATCGGTCGGACACACTCCGCGAGTTTGCTGACTCTGCCACACGCGACCGCACATCGATCACTGGCTTCTTATAGACTGTTCCCCGAACCGTGGCCGAGCCAAGTGCTAAGATGCAGCCGATGAGCAAGATCTTGAAGAGGCGCATGTACTCGGCGCGTCGGTCTTTGGAGAGAATGATTGTGGCTGCAATAGCGAGAATAGCGACCAACCAAGCCGAGCGTGAATACGTCAGGATAAGCCCACTCGTTAAGGCCGCACAAACGAGGAGCCAGCCCCGAGCAGCGCGCCCCGATGAAGACCGCACAACCGAGAGCCCCACTACCAACGAAGCTGCGAGGTAGGTACCAAGTGGATTAGCCCAGTAAAACAAAGATGTCATTCTGTCGTAATTGCCACCCACAAACATAATCAGGCCAATCGCCCAGACTACGAAGGCTGTCGACAGCCACAGCCGAGTGAAGAAATATGGAGCTTCTGCTTCATGGAGTACGTCGCGAGCCACTACAAAGGCCAAGGCAGCCTCAAGCATCGTTGTGAGGAGCGCTAGAGACTGGAACAAACTGGCAGTCCAGAAAAGGCTCACCGTCGACCAAGCTACCAGAACCGCAAGTGGAGCCACAACATAAACTGGTCGGATATCGACGCGCAAAGCACGATGGCGAGACATAAGCAGCCAGCTCAAAAAAAGCAGCAAGCTTAGACCTGCAGCAAGCAAGTGACCTATTGGGTCGCGCCCACCGAATAACCAGGGAATCGTCAGGAGTACAAAGAGTAGAATTGGTACCGTTATATGACGAGGAAGCTCCAACTGTTTTCGGGCGACATTTATGATTTTTGAACCCATCGCGACCATTCTAGGGATAAGCAGTACACTTTGCAAGCAAAACGATGCCCCGCAAAGTGCTTGCGGTCTCGGTAGCGGACAGGTAGGCTACATGTATGTACAGCGACTACCTAGCCGACTTTCTCGACTATCTCGAAGTCGAACGCGGGCGAAGCCTCAAGACTATCGAGAACTACAGCCACTACCTGAATCGTTTTTACGAGTTTGCAGGAGATATACAAGTATCTAAGATCACCGACAAGACGATCTCCGACTGGCGCAAGTGGCTCAATCGGCTCGTAGCCGACGACGGCCGCACGATTAGCCTCACGACCAGCAACTATCACCTAATAGCCATGCGATCGTTTCTGAAGTACCTCACGCGCAAGGACGTCCCCTCTCTCGCACCGGATAGAATTGAGCTCGCACAAGCCAAACGGCCTCAGGTAGCCTTCCTGGAGGCTGATGAAGTCCAAGGACTCGTCGATAGTGCTAGTGGCAAAATGCCCGCCGATAAGCGAGATAAGGCCATCATCCTTCTGCTCTTCTCAGGCGGCCTACGAGTATCTGAGCTCGTCAATCTCGATCTCGCACACGTCAACCTCGATCGGGGTGAGTTTAGTATCCGCGGAAAAGGTCAGAAGGATCGTCCTGTTTTTATCACCGAAAGCGCTAAGCTCGCTCTGCAGGACTATATCGCCACCCGTAACGACGACGATACAGCCCTCTTCATTCATTATGGTGGCGCGAAGTCACACGACGACAAGGCAGCCACACGACTCACCACACGGAGTGTTCAGCGTATCATCGAAAAATACCGCATCAAGGCCGGCATCACCAAGAAAGTCACACCGCACACCCTGCGCCACTCATTTGCTACCGACCTCCTCACTCACGGCGCCGATCTGCGTAGTGTGCAAGAGATGCTCGGACACGCCAATGTTGCCACCACCCAAATTTACACTCACCTGACTAATCCAAAACTCAAAGAAATACACAAAAAATTTCACTCTGACAATCAAGTCGAGTGAAAAGCTCCTACTCCTAAACAGCTACTAGTCGGACGCGTTACAGCCTTCGTTGCGTCCAGCATTTGGGTTTGGTATAGCAGTAGCGCTACCAGTCTGAATGGTTGACGGTGCACCTTTGAAGTCCTTGTATACGACTAGGTTCTTACAGAGCGTACTGCCTGAGAAGACGGTATTGTCGAAGAGTCCACTGAAGATCGTCGGAGTGAGTTGCTTCTTGGCCTGTACCCGGCGGAAGTTTGTGCCGCTACGAGCCGTGACGTCGATCGTGGCGTACCCGTCCGACAGCGAGACCGGCTTTACCGCACTGCCGTCAGCGTAGTAGAACTGAACGCGATAGCTCGCTGCAGCGTAGCGTGGCTTAATGCGAATCATCACATTACAAACGGCCATGTCAGGAACGCAGTTATTAATGTAGTTCGTCTTGGCGCCATCCTTAAACTCTGTTTTGGTCAGGTTGGTCAGGTCATAGGTATTTGAGATTGTAGCTGCTGAGATTGAGGCCGGAGCGTTATGGGGCAACTTACAGCTGTATTGCGCTGTGGAGCTATTAGTACACGTCGCAGACACGCGAGACAGCAAGCTACCTTGGTCTACAAGCTGCTGATTTGCAACGCTGTACTGTTCCATATTCCCGGCAAGAGGATAACAAGGCTGGTTGGCAGTATTTCCAGCTGACGGCTTACAGGCTGTGGAGTTACCATTCCACGGCGAGAAGTCAGTTGTAGTACAAGGATCTCCGTTAGGGTTACAAGCTGGAGTGGCAATAACTGTGCGAACTGGGAATACACCTCCAGTGAGGTCAGCTGGTACGAGATTTTTATTCTTGTACCAAGTAGCCGTGAGCTCCATCAGCGCTGTACGTCCGCCCCAGCCATTCACCGTAGCAGATAGGTATGACGGAAGGTAATGATTGTCGCGCGCTTCAGAACCGTGCGCTAAGGTGGCATCTACTTTTGGATCGTTCCATTCGATCGTCATATAACGCACCGAAGCAGTATTCGGGATACCCGTACAGTTCCCAGCCGAATCACATAACCGAGCTTTTGAGATATCTACCTGAATAGCTTCGTCTTTCTCAAGGTGTCCCTCTAGTACGTTATTAAACTGAGTAACCGTTCGGCATACCCAAGCGGTGTTAGCTGCGCCACCACCGGTACTCACGGCAACTTCTTGCTTGCTGGATTTAGAGTTGCAGGTTGGCTCCGTAAAACTCGGATCATTCGACAGCTGCCTCACGGCATCCTCTACTCCAGCCTCAGCTGCATAGAGTGCACGACTCGCATTATCGGCATTAATCGACTGACGAATCTCACGAGTCGCGATAGCTGTAATGCCGACGAAGAGTACCACCAGAATAGACGATATCGCAATCGTCGTGATAAGCGCGGCAGACCCCTGCTGTCGACCCGTAAATATACTCCTAAATCGGTGAACCATAACTGGTTTCATATTACTACACTCATCTTAAAAAACAAACTTCCCTACTGTCGCGTAGTTACAACGGTCTGTAGTGTGGTTCCAGCTGAAAATTGATCCAAGATATCTGCGCTCGATGGCGGAACGCGCTTACCGCTGTATACCGACACTTGTGCACGCCAAATAGCTGGCTCAGAGGTGCCTATGCGCTTGATGACGAGACCGCGGTAATCTTTACCTGTGACAGTATCTTCATGCAGAGCGCCAGAGTCTGTCGCCGAAGCCGCTGCGCCAGCAAGCGGATTGATATTTGAAGTAGCATCGGTCCATACATCGTTATCCACAATTTGTTCGTACCCCTGCAAAGTGTCGCACCCCTGTGACATACGAACGAGAACATAATGCCCTGCCTTAGTATTCCACAAGTTAACGTAGCCACGCTGTGTAGAGTCGCTGATGATACACCAGTAGTCTCGGGCCAGAGCGCGATTCGCAATCGTGGCAGCGTCGTTATTATTAAGCACTGGATTGGGGATGGTGTTGGTATCAGTATCCTTTGAGTTGTACAAAGCAAAATGCCGCACTGTCTGCGCTGTCCGCAAGTCTCTCACTAGTGAATCCATCACACTGCGCGAGACGGTCTGCGTACGCGTCAAGCTCTGCGCTTTGCTATAGATGCCCAGAATACCCAGGAAGGCTGCCAAAGCAACAACAACTATCATGGTGTAGAAAGTAATCGAAAAAGATAGCTCAATCAAGGTGAACCCTGATCGCTTCTTTAACTTTGGCGCAATGCGTTTGATGCTCATAAATCTCCTCATTACCAGTACTCAATGCACCAGAATAAGAAGTATGTTTTGCAAACCGGAGGCGCAACCGGAATTGGCGTAGGGCTTGGTGAAGGCGAAGGACTCGGAGTAGGCGTAGGCGTTGAAATCACAATCACCGAACTTGGTAGCGGAACTGGCGTCGGCACATAAGCTACCTGAGAATTCACATTATCAGTCAAAATTGTACTCGCTTGGGCGTTACTAACGTTGCCTGTCGCATCAATCCACTCAACATGCGCTTCGATACTGAGAGCCTGCACATTGTCGTAGGTGGTCGGGAACCCTGCCTTTGGGGTATTGGTCGTCGCCCCAGTGGCAGTATCTAACTCGTAATACTGTGTAACGACGAGATATACGAAGAAATCTGTATTATCCGAGATCTTCTGAACCTCGTCGGGTTTTTTTACAGCAGGAAAACCGTTACTTGGCATGGCGGCCCCACTCGTAACAGGGTCTATCACTTTGAAAGAAGGACACTCCCCTACGGCACAAGCCTCTACATAAAATAACTTGTCCAAACGTGAGCCATTGCCTACGTCACTCAAAAAACCACCAGTGCCTGGGGAACTTGGAAGGCTTGGTGCTCCAGTCCACTTGAAAGCTGGGCTGTCACGATAAGCCTTGACCCGCTCGATAGCATCCTGAGCAATGTACTGAGCCTGGGTGCGCTGATTACCTGTCTGTGCAGTCCTCCACCCTCTCAATCCAGCGGCGTAGGAAAGGGTCACAACACTCGTGATAATCGCAAAAGCAAACAGAATCTCTACAAGAGTCATACCCGAACGCCTCACGCTCATGCGTGCCCTCATCGTCGCTGTACCGTTATTTTTTGTGTCTCGAGGTTGAAGACGACTTCAGCAGTAAACCGAGCATTGGCACCGACCTTTTCGTCGCTCTCGACACGCCACATAACTGCACACGGCAATGAAGGAAGTGCGTCTGTGCCCGCCGTATAGTTTGACGGGTTGTCGCCGCCCCAGCTCGGATACCAACGAGGATCACTCGAGCTAGCTGTCGTGGTATAAGCAGTGGTCGATCCAAACGGTGGCTTCGGCAGTTGCTCTGTGCCAGTAGCGACTGCTATGAGATTACTTGGACCGGTGCCTGAGAAGCTATTCATTATGCCAGGATCACGACGGAACGTTACGACCGACCATCCGGGCTGAGTGGCTCCAACAGTAGTATTCGGATCAATATAGTCCTTACTCACAGTCGAACAGCTCGTGCCACTGCGGCCAAAAACTTTCACCCAAGCAAATCGAAGCCCCACTGGTAGCACAACCTTGCGTGTTGAGTAGGCGCTTACGGCTGCCAAGGGCGTATTCGCCGGAGCGGTCAGATGTGGCCCTACTTTAAAGTAGTAAAACACTAATGTTCGTGTGTCGACCGGAGCGACACCATTAGTACCCAGAGCCCCAGAGTTGATACCTACGCCGCTTGCTAATACCTGATCATTGGCCTGCAGTACGCATGCCGAGCGCGTAGCATCACCGTTGTTACAAGCAGTATTACTTGCATCATAGCCAGGTACGGAGTTGGTATTAATCTCGTTTTGGGCCTGGCGAATCAACGACTCAATCTGACGAGTATTATCTGCAAAGTCGGTTACCCGCTTACTCGAAAACCATACGAACGAGCCGGCCACGATCATGGCAGATATCCCGAGCACGATCGAGAGCTCGATGAGTGATGTACCGGCTGGCAGATGACGGTTCCGTAAGTGTATTGAAAGATTTTTCATACTATTACTGCAAGTATACCACTTATGTTTTGATGAAGTTTAGATAGAAAGTATATGAAGATAGGCCACAATAAGTGCATCAGCACCGAAGTAACCAGTCAGTAAGCCAATTATCAAAAATGGACCGAATGCGATTGGGTCACGGCGAGTTTTGCGCTTCGTAGCAAGAAGCCAGAGGCTGACCAGGGCGCCTAAGTTAAAGCTCACAAATATTGCGATTACGAGCTGATTTGGTGTCAGCATAAGCCCCATCAAGAAAGCGAGCCGAATATCACCGTCTCCCAGCCATCCCCCGCCAGATAGTCTCCACAGTGCATAAAACATACCCGCGAATACCAGTGCCGCAATCAGCTGCTGCAACACCAGCCCACCTTGCCCGTATACCATCCACCGGATTCCCACCCAAATAAGTGCAGCTACAATGGCCGGCACGGTAAAATGGTCGGGTAAAAGCATCCACTTGGCATCATAAACAAAGGCCGCCATCATTAATGTACCGACAATCAGCCAGACGACTAACTCCCCCCATTCGAGGCCTGACGTCGGGTTGATAAATGAGTACAGACCAACCCATAGAATTCCCGTAGCAAGCTCCACTAGTGGATATTGAATAGAGATAGGTTTGTGGCATGTTCGACACTTTCCTCTCAACACTAGCCACGATAATACTGGAATCAACTCGTACCACTTCAGCTGCGACTTGCAATGTGGGCATATACTGCGCCCCTTTGATATCTTCCGATCAGTATGAATACGCCAGATCCAGGCATTGAGAAAACTCCCGAAGAGCAGGCCGTAAGCAAAAAATATGGCTGGTATCGCGAGTAACATTAGTCCATTATGACAGATTATCTTGCGCCCACTAAAAAAGCCCCGAAGGGCTTTTTTAGTGTAGGAATTAGGATTCCTTAGCTGCTGGCCTTGTAGGCTCCAGTAGCGGATTCTAGGCATGTGTACACAGCATCTGCTGTAGCACCGTTTGCCGGAACGTATACGACCGTTGCTGTGGTTGCAGTTGCTGCAGTTGTACAAGTTGGTACGGCTGGTGTAGCCGATGCATCAAGTGTTGCAGTCACGCCGTTGGCTGTGATAGCGCCAGAGGTTGCACTCACGTAGCTGGCGAGAGCGGCAGCATTAGCTGCTGAACTACCACTGTTGTTACCGCGGTACTGCTGAGCAGCCGAGAGGACACGGTTCGAAGTTTCCTTACGGAACTGGTCTCGTTGACTTCGCTGAGCACCCTGTACGGCCAAGAAGACGACAACCATGATAAGAGCCGCGATTGCCAAAACAATCACGATTTCGATCAAGGTGAAGCCTCGCTTCTTAGGATTACTTTTCTTCATAAATTCTCCTTATATAATAGTCGTGATAAACACGCTTATGCTTATCATAGCAAAAAACGTCCTGGCGTCAACTAGCCAAGTCCGCCCCCTACCAAGGTGTAAACTGGGTACAGAATGCCCAGAATGATGATAATGACCATGATACCCATGAAAACAATAAGAATCGGCTCAATCAGTGTCGAAATGTTCTTCACCTGCTGATCGACCTCGTTCTCATAGAAGCTCGCCAAACGATCAAGCATCTCCCCCATGGTCCCTGAGTCCTCTCCAACCTTCACCATCTGCCCCACGAGTGGCAAGAAATATTCTGTACGCTCAAGTGAAGTCGACATAGCATGCCCAGACTTAACCTCCTGAGCAACGACAGTGATCTCATTAAGAAGGAGCGTATTATTCATACTTTCACCAACGAGCTGTAGTGATTCGAGGATCTGGATCCCGCTCGAAGTCAAAGAGCCCAAGGTACGAGCAAAGCGCCCCATATACATCTTGAGGAAAAGTTGGTTGGTTGGTGGCATGGTGAGCTTCATACGGTCCATAAACCGACGTCCTGGCGGACTTTTCATATATTTATAGATGCCATATACCAACCCTGCCAAAGCAGGAATAATTGCAAACCAGAAGCGCGTAATAATATCAGAAGCACTTGTGATGATTTGCGTGAGAAGAGGAAGCTCTTTGTTAAAGCTCTTATAGAGCTCAGCAATCTGTGGCACCACGCTCGACATCATATAGCCCATCACGAGAAGGATCACGACCATCACGACCGCCGGATAGATCAACGCGCCACGGATCTTTGACTGGATATCAGCTTCTTTCTCAAGCTGGTTAGCAAGCCGTAACAGGCTCTCTTCAAGCTTACCGCTAGCTTCACCTGACTGTACCATTGAGATATAAATCTTATCGAAGCTATCCGGATATTCAGCCAGAGCATCACTGAGCTGTGTACCGCCATCTACGGCTTTGTTCAGACGGAAGATGATAGCCTGCAGCTTTTTGTTTGAGATCTGCGACACGGTACTGTGTAGGGCTTGAGAGATAGTCAGACCAGCTTTGATGAGAGTAGCGAGCTGCCGAGTAAAAACCACTCGGTCCTTGAGCTTCGTGCTGCCCGAGGTTGAAGTCTTACCAAGAATATTGCCCTTCTTCAGCTTCAGCTCTACAGGATAGAGCTCCTGCTTGATGAGGAGCTGTCCAGCCGACAATTCTCCATCAGCCTGAATTGTACCCGACACGATGTGTCCGGTACTCTTGTCGCGGGCTTTGTATTGATAATCCAGCATAGCTTCTCTCGACTATCCCCTCATCAGTCGGTCAAGTTCTTCAAGATCGACTGCAAAATTCTTGGCCTCTTCATAGCTAATCTTACCGTCGTGAATCAATCTCACGAGCGTTGCATCCATAGACTGCATACCATACTCTGAGCCAGTCTGAATCACTCCATTAAGCTGGTGGGTCTTGCCCTCACGGATGATGTTACGAACAGCTGGGGTGACGACCAGAATCTCGGCTGCGGCCACTCGTCCACCACCTATGACTGGTACGAGTCGTTGAGCAACAATTCCCATCAAAATACCGGAGAGCTGGATACGAATCTGCTGCTGTTGGTGTGGCGGGAAGACATCAATCATACGATCGATCGACTGAGCAGCTGAGTTCGTGTGCAAGGTCGCAAATACCAGGTGGCCTGTCTCGGCTACAGTAATGGCGGTTGAGATCGTTTCGAGATCCCTCATCTCACCGATGAGTACCACATCCGGGTCCTCTCGAAGTGCGCTCCGAAGTGCGCTTGAGAAGCTCGGCGTATCAAAGTGAACCTCTCGTTGCACGACGATCGACTTCTTATGATGGTGCTGGTATTCAATCGGATCTTCAATCGTAATAATGTGCTGGGCGCGTTCTCGATTAACCCGATCGAGCATACCAGCGAGTGTGGTACTCTTGCCCGACCCGGTTGGTCCGGTCACAAGTACGAGGCCGCGCGGATACTCGGTCATTTTATTCATGATCTCAGGTAGACCAAGCTCTTCGATAGTTCGAATCTTATTTGGGATCAAACGGAAGGCGCCAGCAGGGTTGCCCTTCTCGTGGAATGCATTGACACGGAACCGACCAAGCTCACCGTATGAGAATGAGAAGTCAATTTCTTTGTCATGGATATAAATCTCTTTTTGCTCTTCATCAAGCAAAGAAAAAATAATGTCATCAATATTCTCGGCAGTCAGTACGGGCGCATCGCGGACTGGCGACAAAGCGCCATCCACGCGCAACATAGCGGGCAGACCCACCTGTATGTGTACGTCACTGGCATCCCGACGGATGACCTCTTCGAGATAAGGTTCGATACCAACCTTCTGCGAGGTTGGTGCAGCTGGGGTTGGGATCGGATCGCTGACTGGCGCGGCAGCAGGAGCAGAGGTCGGCATAGCTATACCGTCGACTGGTTGGGTCAGAGTTGGGTCTGGGCTCACTGGTGGCATAGGGATCCTTGTGGGTTAATAATCAGTTGCAACACGTGCAACCTCGTCGACTGTGGTGACTCCGGTCAGTGCTTTGAGATACCCATCCTGCTGCATGATGAGCATGCCGTCCTTCACGGCCTGCGCCTGAATGTCACTCGTTGTCGCATGGCTCAGGAGGAGCTTCTCCATCACCGGGTTCATTTCGAACACTTCAAAGATGCCAATACGGCCTGCGTACCCATCTTTGCAATTATCGCAGCCGCCCCCTTTGTATAAAGTATAAGCGGTTTCACTATAGAGTGGCAAACTTTCATACCCATAATCGATGGCTTTGGCTTTTTGTTCTTCAGCTGTCTTGGGCAAGAAGGCACCAATGACTTTATTGATAATCTGAATAGCTGCCGCGGTGGCAGGATATGCGACTCGACACTTTGGACAAACTTTTCTCACCAATCGCTGCCCAATAACCGTGTTAATCGTGGAGGCAATCAAGAATGGCTCGATATTCATGTCAAGCATACGAGGCAATACACCAGCAGCTGAGTTGGTGTGGAGTGTCGAGAGTACAGTGTGCCCCGTCAAAGCAGCCTGCACGGCCAAATCGGCGGTCTCAGAGTCACGAATTTCTCCTACGAGCACCACATTTGGGTCCTGACGAAGAATAGAACGAAGACCAGCTGCGAAGGTCAGGCCCACAGCAGTATTAACCTGGATTTGGTTGATCCCCTCCATCTTGTACTCCACTGGATCTTCTAAAGTAACGATATTGATCGAAACATTCTTAATCGCCTGCACAACGGCATAGAGCGTGGTCGACTTTCCCGAACCAGTTGGACCGGTCGAGAGAATCATGCCATGCGGCTTGTGCATACCGTTCTCAATCAAGCGCAGGCTACGCCCTCGGAAACCTAATGTATCAAGGGTTATATCCTGAGCGTTTTTGTCGAGAATACGAATAACTACTTGTTCGCCATAGGTAATGGGAGCGATAGCAATACGAAGGTCGACCTCACGACCCGAGTACATATACATAGCCTGTCCATCTTGCGGGATGCGATGTTCATCAATCTTCAAACTAGATAGAATCTTGATGCGAGAAATGAGCGCTGCCTCGGTCGACTTTGGTAGCGTCATGACCTCCTGGAGAATGCCGTCAATACGGAATCGAATCTTGAGCTCTTTTTGGCGCGGCTCAATATGGATATCAGATGCCCGTGAATTGATAGCGTACTCAAGTATGGTATTGAGCGCTCGAGTAATCGGTGCATCCTGGACAATGTCCTTGACCTTCTGCTTGTCAGACTCAACCTTTGTACCTGCTTCGACTTCTTCTTTTTCGGCGACAGCAATGTTCTTGAGGACGTCAGAGACTTCCTTGCTAAACCGTTCCTTGTACATACCGAGCACACGATCAATTCCCGCCTGGCTCGACATATAGGCATTGATCGTATATCCAGTTTTACGAGAGATGAAGTCAATCGCCTGCAGGTTTGATGGGTCAAGCATAGCAACATTCAAGATGCCATTATTCACACCGAATGGCACCGCCATATAATTACGGGCTGTCTCCATCGGAATCAGCTCGAGCGTCTGTTGTGGTACAGCATGATCCATCTGCAAGAGATCGGCATATGGGATGCGCTTCGCTAATGCGACAAGCTTAACTGAGTCCTCCTCACGGAGAGCCTTCATGTCATTCAATATCTGGAGTAGACCCTTATTCTCTTTGGCGGCTCGGAGCTTAGCTACTTCGAGTACGTCGGATGGGACCAGGCTACTCGTGAGAATGAGTGACTCAATTGTCTTTTGGTTTTCAAGAGTCAGCATACGTGTCTCTCCCGCCTAAATAGGCGCTTCGCCGTTACGGTTACAGGCATCTGGGTTATCAATGCATCGCTGAGGCACCGAATAATCAGTCAGTCGCTTGATATCGGTGAGCTTATCTTGCTCGGCAGTACCCTTCAACGGAACGGCCACAGCCTGGGGTATTACTACCTGTACGCCGCTCTCCTTTGGCACTGGGGCGAGCTGAGAATACAGCAGTATACCCGAAACAGAAATAACAACCAGGGCGATAACGATTCCAATCATCTCTCGACTTTTCATTTTGCTGCCTCCGGCTTATAGTCCCCAATTGGAATCTTCGTATCAGTTGGCACTTGATCTGGTAAGTAGTACACCTGGTAGGTCATATCCAGAGTAATGCTCTGCGAGGTGCCACCGATCTTCAAGTTTGTGAAGTCAAAAACCCGAGTAGAAGTCTCTAATGCTCGGAGCATCTTCATGATCTGATCGTATGTACCAGTAGCCTTGAAGCCCACCTGGAAAGGGCTAGCCTTACCAGCGGAAGAGGCTGCGGTACCGCCGGTGGCAGTAGGGGCTACGGCCGCTACTCCGGTAGTACCGAGAGACTTTGAAACACTTTCAATCTTAACCAGCGTTGTAGTCTCCAATTTCTGGAATATTGTAAGCAAGCTACCGAGGTCATTCATGTTCGGCAGAGCTCGACTTGTCACGAGCTCGTAATCAGATGCCACCTTATTATCTTTGTTATTGAGGTCTACCAGTTTCTTCTCGGCTTCGTTGAGCACTTCGACCTTCTGCTGAGCCAACTTATTATAGATACCCTGTGCGGTCACTTCGTTAGCTAGCTTGATATTCTGATTTACGAGTAAATAGATGAAGTAGCCCCCAACAAGTGCGATCAAGACCGTCCCAGTAACCGCAATGATCGTAAATTTGCGCATACTAGCCTGCATCGCCTGAGACAATGTTGTTTGTGGCACAGCGGGTGCGCCGGCCTTTACAACGGGAGCAGTAGGCTTAGTTGCCATTCTTCACCTCCGATTTGATATCTTCACGGAATTTCTGGACCAAAGCCGGATCAACCTGGAATGTTACATCAAATGTCTTACCATTATTATTCGCAACTGACTTATTGGTCGATACAGAGTCAATCCGAATCTCAGTAAATACAACCTTGCGATCGAGTCCAGCAATGTTACGCTTTGGATCTTGGCCAGTATTGTACGTTCTCAAGGCGTCCCCAAAGAGGTCGACCGTATTGTAATCTGGCGCACTGACCGAAGCCTTGATCTTGTAAGTCGGATCAACAGTGATGTCTGTCAGACGCACATTCTTTGGCAGAGCAGCGGTCAGTCGGTCAAAGAGTTGACTGATGAGAATGCGATTATTACTCAAGCGTTCTGACTCACTGAGCGCAGTATTGAATGTCAGGGTAGATATCTCTACTTTTTTCTTGGCAGCGAGCTGATCATCAAGGCCTTGTTTTGTCTTGAGGTTGGCTGATGACTGGATATTTCGAGCACCGAGCAGAACTATCAACACCACTAGGGCGACAGCGATACCCCCTACGATTACGGAGCAAATAATCGTAAGTATACGCTTGGTCTGTTGGTTGCGCAGCTTGATCAAGCGCGCTTCTGGAAGGAGGTTTACTCGTACTGACATTCGCTACACCATATTCCTCAAGGCCAAACCAACCACAGTTGAATAACCGAGAGCCATGCCTGCCAAGCGATCATTAAATTCGGCCGCATAGCTAATCTTCTGCCATGGGTTCCCCACTTCGATAGCAAGGCCAATAGAGTTGGCTAGGTAAACTGGCATCTCGGGAATAGCAGCTGGTCCGCCTGTAATGACGACCTTCTCAATTTTGCGACCTGGATTAACTTGATAGAAGAACTCGATGGATTTCTTAGCCTCATCAACAATGTTATCCAGCAATGGCTTCATAGCCCGGTACACCTGTCCCTCGAGCTTTGTCTGGGTAAGACCAAACTTGCGTACAAACTGATCAGCTTGGGCTTCATCGAGTCCAAGGTTCTGAGCAGTAACGTGCACGAGTGACCGCACGCCAACATTCACTGACCGGATAAGCCCCGTCACACCACGCGCCACGATAGCGATGTCGGTAGTAAGTGAAGAAAAGTCGATCAAAAGTACATCAATATCACCATCCGGCACCATGGCACGTGCCTGCGCAATGGCGTTCACATCGAGCGCCATGAGTTCAAGGCCGGCTAGCTGAAAAATATTGAGGTATTTGTTTGCGACCACGGTTGGTGTCGCCACAAGCAAAACATCTATCTCAGCAGCATCCTTGTCCTGAGTAATCTTCGTAAAGTCGAGCTTCACTTGATCGAGTGGCATAGGGATGTACTTATCAGCCTGGTATTGAATTGAGTGCGCAATTTCTTGCTCTGTCATCTGAGGCATCTTCACTATAGATGCGAATACCTTGCTGCCCGGGAGACCAGCTACAACATTCTTTGTACTCACGCGCGCATCATCCACGAGCTTCTTGAGCACCATGGCGACCTTCTGTTGATCGACGGGCGCATCAGAAGCCATCAGGCCGTTTGGCAGCTCAATATCTCCATAGGTTACCAAGGTCGGCTTGTCGTGAATTTGCTTCAATTCGACCAGCCGAATACTCGTGTTGCCTAGGTCGACGCCAAAGTAATTTTCATCTTCTACGAATACTTCCATATTGTCCTATTTTAGCATAAGTACTTTAGAATCGGGGCGATAGATCGGTCGGTAAATACTTCGGTCGATAGAAGTTTGCCGAGTAATCTTCAAGCCCAGGTGGTGGTAAGAGAAGCGAAATACCATTTCCGATGATATCTTCGGCTGGGCCACCATAATACTTGTTCTGATCCCCGATCGATGCCTGTAGGTCAAAAGTTGAACTGGTTGCAGCTAGTCCGAGTCGTGCAGCGATTGCATCTCGATCAAAGTAGTTACGCCCAAGTGCGAAGCCGCCTTTTGCTGCAAGGCTACCCTTAACCTTCAGGGACTTATTACACGTTTCAGAAGGGTACGTACTACATGTGCTGATGCGACCGGTGGCGTAGATCGTAGCATCAATCTCGCTCACGTTTGGACCTATGGTGACGTTACCGTTCACAATGAGGCCAAGGTTTGGTATGGCGTTCAAGTTTGTAATATCAGTAGCGTCAGCAACGCTCCATCCTGTGCCATTGATGATATTTGAGTTGATGGTCAGGTCACCATTATATATCCAGGTGGCTCGTCCGCCAGAGATCGTAGCCGTCGTTGGGGCAGCTGACAATGATGCTGGCCCCAAGTTTCCGGTAGTCTTCGGCGTCACAATTCCACATCGATTCTTGCCAGAAACGAGTAGCGAAACATTCTGGGTTGGCTGCGAGAAGGTCTCTTCGGGTATTGGATCTCCAGCCGTCGAGTACGTGCGAAGATTCTGTCGAGAAGGATTGTATGTCGTATTGGAACAATCTTTGTAGCCTGTCATTTCAACAGCTTGCTTGTAGATAGAATCATCCGTCTCATTGATATAGGCTTCTTTTGTCTTATCACCCACCTTGAAGCTATAGCCAGCGAATGAGCAGGACCAAGTAGGATTAAAGTCACGGCCGTAGTTATAAGCATTGGTAGAACAGAAGCGATTGTCCTGCGTGACAGTATCGATAGCCGAGGTGATGGCAAACTCTACGTCGAGGTTGAGTTCGGCATATCCCGTACCATTGAGCACCTTACGTCCACCACGAGTCCCGGCTGGCTGATTGAGAGCCTTTTCCAGCGTTGCGATACTACCGTTTTGCACTCGCAACCAAGGGCGATAGCCAAGTTGCGGGCGTACAGTCTCTCCGCAGGAAGGTCCGAACATATCAGCTGGCGTTGTGTTGCCGTAGTTATGCCAGGCCATACGGAACTTCAGTGGGATATCGTTCGTATTGATGACCACGTCGCTTCTCAGCTGCGCAGTAAAGGTGAATTGGTAGAGGTCGGGCTGAGGAGCCTTCACCGTCGGGTAGCCTACACCGGCTACCGGCGGATTGGCTGTGAGCGGCTTGACGTACATATCACCCGTGGCCACATTCCAGTAGCCAGAGCTTGCAGCGTCAAGAACGAGACGGTGCCCAGCCTGATAGCCTCTCTCGGCAGACCAATCTTTCCAGAGTGAGTCTCCGTCATTCTTCATGGTCACCTTGATGGTATAGGTAGTACCAGATGTGCCATCAGAAGTCGTAGATGATGAGACGAAGCCTCCGCCCGTAGCATCATTGATCGTATTACCGGCACAGATCGAGCTATTTGCACAGAGGTAGTTCTTAGCTGCGTCAACTTCTGTAGTGGCTGGCGGCTGTCCCCCGTTAACATTGTCGTAGGTCACAGCGATCTTAATCGCTCGGCTCTGTCCGTCTCTGTATGCATCGAGTGTAGCGCCAGTAAAGTTGAAGCTCGTTCCATTTTGCACTTCAGATAGTTTTGTCCCACCAAGGATGAGTTGTGTCTTCACGCCAGTCGTACCAGATGGCACCCCGACCGTTCCTGAAATAGAATTACAGCTTGCAGTAACCGTTGGCAAAGTAAAGACCGGTTCGAGTACGAAGTAAAGTGGTCGTGTCCGGTTCATATAGAGATCTGTGTTCTGAACAAGTGCGGCACTCGCCGTGTAGGCATTGTCAGAGTAACAATTTGTGGCGCCATAATCACAGCCGCGATATCCAACAACCTTCCAGCCAGCCGGGATAGCACTCGCCGTCAGGGAGTATTTACCGGGATAGAGATTTGTGATGTCGCCTGGGTTGTTCCCAGGTGTCGGAATCACTCCACCCAGCCGGTTAAACCCTGCCGAGACTGCGTCAGTATCCGTGCGAGCTGCCTGCAAAGTCACTGTGCCACACATAGACCTACCAGATGAACCGGCCGGCGCATTACAAGGATTCTGCAATGAAGAACCATTCTTCATTAGGATGCCAGCCTTAATAGTCGATGGTAGTGGATCGTATTCCCATCGTATATTCCTTGTCTCCCCATTTGGGACGGTATTGGCTGGAATAGTAAAGCTTGCAGCCTTCGTAAGCGCACCGCCATTATAGCTATATCCTCTGATCTGCCAGTCAGCCGGGATGTCGGTGAAGAAGCTATGATCCTGGTAGCCAAGAATTCCACTGAATGTAGTAAACGCAGCCGTAGACTGAAGGTTACCACCGTCCATACCCATACGGGATGTCTGCCACGGAGTGCCGAGGTTACCGGGGTTCGGTCCAGCCTTGCTCATGTTGATGTTGTAGGTCGGAGGGTTCTCTTCGTAAACAAAGATTACACGAGTTTCTTGGTCATTGTGGGCTGGTGCAGAGATAGAAGTTCCTGTTCCGCTGCCAATTAAGCCTTGATCAACGCCATTTACCGACCACTTCCAGAGTATCTTCCAAGTCCCACCATTAGCAGAACGATTCACATTGCCAGACAAGGACGTCTTAAACTTAAAAATAGGAATTCCATTCGCGTCATCACCCACACACCATGCAAATTGCGGTAGCTCCATGTTCTGCAAGCTCCCACCTCCGATAACATTATTTACAGTACTCACTGAACCGGCCGCAAGTGAGTTTAAAAAGCTATCTTTCATACCAAATGTATAGCTATTGGTTGTTGGATGAGTACCAAAAGCATTATTCACACCAATATGGCAGCCATTAGGGCAGTTAACTGCATCGCGAGTAAAGATACGCTCGGCTGGATTGATTTTGTCTGAGTCGTTCCGCGGGATCGCATTAGCGGCGTCAGCAACAGTCTCAACAGTAACATCCACGTCTGAGACTGGCGTTGTTTCAGTTGTATACCATGGCTTGTAGCCAGTATTGATAATTACCTTGGACGCATAAGCCTGTGCTGTGCCCTGTAGAGCAATTGTAAAAACAAGCAACATCGCAAGTGATGATACGAGTCGTATGAGCAACTTCTTTACCATTGCCAGCCTCCTGCTTCCTTTAAGTACTGTTCGTATTCGCGAGCAGCCGTCTCGCCAGACACGACTTTTGTAAGCTGCACGAACTGATAGGCCGCCTCAATAGGAGTCTTCGTCTCGTCAAAACCGGAGATATAGAAACGAGTCAACAATGAGCTAAGACCTGGTGATTGCATCGTAGCGAGAGTATCAAAGAATGGCTGATTGCCTGATACGTCATTCTCAATAGAGGCTTGCTTCGGCCGAGCCGTTGCAAATCTACCCGACCCATTCTGTCCGTCAGACAGTCGAAGCCTGGAGTCTCTTTTAAGCTCATCAACGAGCTGATCTGAGCTAACAGACCCGTCTTGAAGTCGCTGCCTCGCACTCTCGGCTTTTTCTGACGCATACCGTTTATCGTCAGCTATGGACTGTGCGCTTCCGACTTCTCCTGCAGATGAGTGCTTAATCGCCTTATCACCAAACCAGAAGTTATACGTGTAGCCTGCAACAAAGCCGTCTTTTTTTACAATCTCTAACCGATTCTGTATAAACTGCTTAACTGCATCTGCCGACTTCTGAGCAGATGGATTGCTGCCAGCGATCATAGCCAGCGTCTGCGTATCGTTCGCGTAGCTTGGGTCAGGCTCGATGCCTATCTTCTTCGCTGCTGCATACTCGGCTCCAGCTTCTTTGTAAAATGCGTCTTTGTCCTGATCATTCAAGTTCTTTACGAATTCTAACTGAGAGAGCGCATCTTTTGTGCTCTTCGTGCCGGTATCCCCTACCTTGCCGCCATTGAGCGTAGGCCAGTACCAAATGACTGCGGCAACAGAGAGTACCGCCAACATAAGCAGGCCTCCCACAACCACCCTCTGAGGGCTACGTTTGCGTGGTACTTTCTTGCGCTTCAGATGCGCAGCCTTGTCCTCTCGTAGCGTAGTCCCCCTTAGTTCATCTACAGTCTTCGGAACATTCGTAGCCGATCCTCTTTCGAGTGTCGGCTGGGAGTCCTCCTGCTTTGGGCTCAAACTATCTATTGTTCGGGGCATGGGGGAATAATTTCACTCGCTTTTTTACTCACAATAATACTTATGTCTATCCTACCCGAGCACCCTCTCCGAGCGCAAGCGTTTTGGGGTACGTACCTGTGCATAATTTACAACAATGACTTTCTCGATCTACTCTATCTGGTAGAATAGTCGGATGAGTAATCTTTCCCTCGGTATAGTCGGTCTCCCCAATGTCGGTAAATCTACCCTTTTTAATGCTCTGACAAAGTCAAATATTCTGGCAGCGAACTACCCGTTTGCTACTATCGAGCCCAATGTTGGTATCGTTCCCCTCCCCGACCCGCGACTCCACCAACTCGCAGAGACTGCACATTCAACTAAGGTTGTGCCAGCTCCAGTGACCTTTACCGACATCGCCGGAATCGTAAAAGGGGCTGCAGAGGGTGCCGGACTAGGCAATAAGTTCTTGTCGCACATTCGTGAGTGCGCCGCTATCGTCCAGGTAGTGCGAGCCTTTGAGAACGATGACATCATCCACGTCGATGAGAAGATCGACCCAGCCCGAGATATTGATACGATTAAAACCGAGCTCATCCTAGCCGACCTCCAGGTCATCGACAAGGTGATCCCGCGGCTTGAGAAGGATGCCAAGACCTCGCCAGACGCCAAACTCGCACTTGTAGCCGCCCAAGGCATCCGCACGAATCTCGATCAAGGCGAGCTTGTACTTACGTCGACAGATGTTGGCACCCTTCCTGACGAGATCCGTCACCTCCAGCTCATCACTGCCAAGCCATTCATCTACGTCTTTAATGTCGACGAGGCTGGACTCAGCGACACAGCTCTCCACGAGCAGCTCAATGCCCTCGCTGGCCCTCTCTCCCACCTTATACTGTGCGCTGAAGTCGAATCACAGCTCAAGGACATGGATGACGCTGATGCTGCCGAGCTTCTTGCTGATTATGGTCAGACCACATCTGGCTTGGCTTCACTCACTAAGGTTGGCTTTGAGGCACTTGGACTCCAGACTTACTTTACTGCCGGCGAACAAGAGGCCCGTGCGTGGGTTATCCCCAAAGGAGCCACAGCCCCAGAAGCTGCCGGAGTGATTCACACCGACTTTGAGAAAGGATTCATCAAAGCCGAGATCGTGAACTGCGATGACTTTGTATCAACCGGCGGCTGGTCAGGTGCCAAGGAGTCTGGCAAAGTTCGTCTCGAAGGTCGCGATTACGTAATGTCCGACGGCGACGTCGTACTCTTCAAGTTTAGTAATTAAGAAAAACCGGATAGCTGGAAGCTATCCGGCTCGTAGTTCAGAGACTGCCCCGGAGGACCTAGCCCTCTCGGTTCTCGACAGCCAATAGAAGCCGCTTGATCTCCTGCAGCGTCTCCGGCGAGACCTCTCTCGGCGTGTCTCTCCGATGATGCTCGCCAAAGTCCAGGTCCACAAAGACCTCACCGCCGACGGTTTGCGGCTTGCTGTAGCGCGGACGGACATGGTAGTGCACGTGCGGACGTGGATCTTGTGCCCGGTAAGCGTTGTTCATGAGCAGTGCCGACGTGATGTGCGTCGCCTTGAGACCCTTCTTGGCCATCTTGGCGATACGCCGTTTGACGTGCCGCAAGTCCAGCCATTCCTCGAAGCTCAGCTCTTCTTCGTGTTCAACATGACGACGAGCAGTGATGTACATCCGACCGAGATAGCACTGGTCGCTTGCATCAAGTACCACCCGCCAATACGGAGTCTGAAGCACGACGATATCATCGTCTCCTGATCCGAAGAGGTATGGGCAGATACTACAGCCATTTACTGGTTTTGCCTGCAAGGTTCTCCCTTTCGATTGGGTAGGGAGATTATAAAATGAGTACGATAGTACTACAAGCAAAAGCGATATTAAGCTGTCTTATTTAACGCGTTCAATATACGTTGCGCTGCGAGTATCGACCTTGAGTCGATCCCCTGCCTTGATGAAGAGTGGAGCTTGGACTTCGATACCAGTCTCGAGCGTGACGGCCTTGGTCGCACCGGCAGCTGAGTTACCCTTGTCGCTACCTGGGGCCTGGGTAACTGCGAGGATGACATTCTTTGGCCATTCAAAGCCGATTACCTGATCATGGAAGAGGTAACCTTCGATTTCGCCTCCTTCAACAATAAACTTAGGGATCTGGTCGTCGATGGTCGTTGCAACTTCGTGTGTCTCGTAGCTCGTCATGTCCATGAGTGAATGCTTATCTCCCTGAGTATAGAGATACTGAAGCTTCACGCGACCGAGGTCGGCTGGCTTCACGCGCTCATCATTACGAAACGTACGATCAATCACCCCACCAGTGATGAGGTTCTTGAGCTTAGTGTTCACAATCGAGCCACCACGACCCATCTGCTTTTGGGCATATTCAACAATCTTGTACGGGACTTCGTCCAGTTCGATGAGGGTATCTTTTCTAAGGTCGGTTGGTCCGTACATATGGGTGTTCCTTATTAAAACCCGAGCGGGCTCGGGACTCAGTCTTGAGATCCTTCAACTTCCTGCTTTAGCAGGAGCGCTCAGGATGACAGACTGAAAGTTTATCTTCTTCAGCCAGTATAACAAGCTTGTAGGCCTGAGTAGCTAAACCGGGAAAGGCATCCTTTTGAGTGAGGAGATGCAAGGCGGCATTGCGAAGTGAAGCGCGCCGTACTCAGACGTACGGAGAGCAAGCCTCGCAAAATGCCAACGCCGCAGCTCCCGCTCAAAAGATGCCGCTACTTAACGACAAATGGGAGGAGTGCGATGTGTCGGGCACGCTTGAGGGCGTTGGTCAGCATTCGCTGGTGCTTCATAGAAGCGCCAGTACGCTTACGGCCTTCGATCTTGCCGGTACTATTGAGGTATCGCTGCAAGAGCTTCACATCTTTGTAGTCAATGACTTCGATGTCTTCGCTGTAGAGGCGATTTTGTTTACGATATTCTGCCATGATAATTCCTTTTCTTTAGAATGGGATGTCGTCGAGGTTGATTTCGTCATCGCCCAAGTCTTGATTCTCGACTTTCTTCGACTGAGCTGGTTTGTTGTCTCGAGGAGTATATGAGCCTTCGCTACTTCCACCGCCATCACCGCCGCCATCTCCAGGTCCACCGATAAAGTTGATGTCGTTGGCTACGATCTCAGTACGAGATTTCTTCGCGCCATCAGTGCCCTCCCAGTTACGGGTCTGCAGCCGTCCGACAACCATCACGCGACGACCTTTGGTCAGATACTGACTGACGAGCTCACCAAGCTTGCCCCAGGCAACGACATCGTGGAACTCTACTGAGTCTTTCTTGTCGCCGCTAGCCTGGTCTTGCCAGGTACGGTTGGTTGCTACTGCAAAGCTCGCGACGGACTGCCCGCCTGGTGTGGTACGTAGTTCAGGGTCTCGGGTAAGGTTACCCATGATGATTGCCTGATTGAAGTCTTTTGCCATAATTCTCTACCCTCCTAGGTGTTGTTAAGCGTCTTTTTCAGTGTCAGATGCGTCAGTCTTAGCCGGAGCTTCGTCTGATTTACCTTTGGTTTCTGGTTTTGCATCGCGTGGTGTGCGAGGGCTACCGATAGACTTGATGTCCTCGAGCGAAACGATCAGTGATCGGATGACTTCATCGGTGATGCGAAGTGTGTTTTCAAGTGACTGGACCTTTGATGGATCAAGGCTGATCTGGTAGAACAGGTAGATGCCCCAATCTTGTTTCTTGATGGTATAAGCGAGCTTGCGCTTGCCCCAGTTGTCTTTCTTGTCGATTTTTCCGTCGAGGGCTGCAATGGCTGCCTCGATCTTGTTGGTAGCACCTTCTTGATCCATTTCGAGATCAGGGTGCAGTACAACTGCTACTTCATAGTGCCGCATAGGGCTCCTCTCTTTGGTTCTCCGCTGAGGCGGGTTCGCCACGATCTTATGGTCGTGACAAAAAGGTTGATATATTTTTCTCACTTGGTTGCTAAATACATCAGCAATACCGTAATTCTACCGAAAATGACCTGTTCAGTCAAGATCAGACAGGTATAATAGGCTCATGCAGGTACTCGCCTCTCAATTCATCGATCGCTGGGTTATCGACCGTTCGCGCGCTTTGGCGACCGCCCAAATCTCGCGATTATTCTTGGACCCAAAAAACCTCAAAGTAGCCTACTTTGAGGTCAATTCTATTCCACACGACGACCATGTTTTTGTCCGAAGCGATCAGATTGTAATGGAGGGTGAAGTACTGACCATTGCCTCAGTCAACGCCATGGGTGAGAAGGAGGACTTTGTGCGCGACCAAGACATTCTCGCCTCTCCTTGCCTCCTCACCGGATACAAAGTCTTCGATCGGTCCAAGCGACGGCTCGGCCGGATCACCGACTATACAATATCGACTACGACACTACGTGCAGAACGCCTCCATATCGGCGTCCCCTTCTGGCAGCGTCTCCTCATGCCAGAACGTGTAATGAGTGCTAGATCCGTGCACGAAGTGTTACCGGACAAAAAGCAGGTGATCGTTAATCAAAGCGTAGCCCCAAGTAAAAATCGAGTCACTGAGCCAGTTGCTGCGTAATCTTTGTCTCCTGCTGATCTGATGATGTAGTCTTTACAGCAATGTTCGGTTATTGTCTGCTAGACGGCCCATACCCCTTACGCTATGATCGTACACAAGAAGGAGGGTTGTGGATTGATCACCTTGGTCTTGTGGCTGCTTGCAGTAGCTGTCTGCGTACGCGCTGTTGTCGTGTCGCGATAAACAAATATCATCAATAGCAAAACGGTAAAAACAGAAAAGGTTTAGTCCTCTTCTTTGAGGATTGTTTTTATCTGACCATAGCTCCAGCCCTTGCGCTGAAGCGACTGGATTACCTTTTCGAGCGGCTTCCCGGCCGCTCGAAGCTTTTTGAGCGCATGGCGCAACGACTCAAAACGATCTTCTTCCTCATATTCCTCCAGCGCCAGCGATACGGTGTCTCTATCAATACCCTTCTGTGCCAGCTCAATACCTATTACTCGGGGAGACTTGCCTTCTAGTTGTCGCATCGCTACCCAACGACGTGCAAAGTCTTCATCATCGAGATATTTCTCAGCTTGCAAACGAGCCACCACCTCTTCAATATGTTCTTCGTGATTCTTTTTCTTGAGGTATTGCTCTATCTCCTGCTGGCTTCGCATGCGGTACGACAGGAATCTGATAGCTGCATGATATGCCTTGGTGCTCGACGACAACTCCTTGAGCTTGTCGGCCTCCACTTCGCTGATCTCTGTGCCCTTATGAAGGCCCAGCGTGACTACCTGGAGATCGGTCAGTCCACACCAAAACTCATCATCAACGAAGATGTTGTAATAGCCAGCTCGCTTCTGTGCTGAGAGCTTTGTAACGATCGGCATACCGGCTCTCGCTAGAGCTCGGTAGGGACGTCAGCTTCTGGCTCTCCCTCAACCTCGGGCTTAGCCTTTGGGTCGGTTGGCTTCGGGAAGCTCAAGATTCGGATCTGCTTGTCGAGCTCTTCCATGACTTCAGGGTGTTCTTTGAGGAACTGCTTGGCAGCTTCGCGGCCCTGTCCGATCTTCTCGTCTTTGTAGGAGAACCAGGCTCCAGCCTTGCCGACGAGCTCGTGCTTCACAGCCAAGTCAATGAGATCACCAGCGGTTGAGATGCCTTCGTTAAACATAATGTCGAACTCAGCGATCTTGAAAGGAGCCGCCACCTTGTTCTTTACCACCTTCACTTTGACGTGGTTGCCGGTTGCTTGATCGCCATCTTTGATAGTCTCAGTACGTCGAATATCGAGTCGGACTGAAGCGTAGTACTTGAGTGCGTTACCGCCCGAGGTAGTCTCAGGGTTACCAAACATTACGCCAATCTTCATGCGGAGCTGGTTGATGAAGATGACGGTACACTTGGACTTGTTGATTACACCCGTAAGCTTACGGAGCGCTTGGCTCATCAGTCGAGCCTGTAGACCCATATGCGAGTCACCCATGTCTCCTTCGATCTCGGCCCGCGGTACGAGAGCTGCTACAGAGTCGACCACAACGATATCAACCGCACCAGAGCGCACGAGCGTCTCGGTGATCTCCAGTGCCTGCTCACCAGTGTCTGGCTGCGACACAAGAAGGTCATCGAGGTCGACGCCAATCTTGCTAGCATATTCAGGATCAAGGGCATGCTCAGCGTCGACAAAGGCTGCTGTGCCGCCCTTCTTCTGAATCTCAGCGAGAACGTGGAGAGACAAGGTGGTCTTACCACTTGATTCAGGTCCGTAAATCTCAATAATTCGTCCGAGCGGGATACCGCCACCTAGAGCAATGTCGAGCGACAAGCTACCAGTTGGTACTGTGTCGACATGATTATGAATGCCTTCACCGAGACGCATGATGGAGCCGGTACCAAACTGACGCTGGATTTGCTCAACTGCTAATTCTACGGCCTTAAGCCGAGAGGCTTTCTCACTATTTGCAGCAGCTTTGCTTTGCTTCTTATCCTTGTCTAGTGCCACTATTGACTCCTTCTTAACTCCTTTGGCACGCTTCTGCGGCTTACTCAGATCGACTGGTGTATTAGGCTTCTCAATGTCTGTGGCTGCTCCTGTTGGCACGTCACCCTCCTATCTTATCTCAATATGTCTTGTAAACATATTACCGAATGCAAACCGTACAGTCAAACGAACGTAGTGCATATAATAAAGTACCGCCCTGTTTGCACAGGGCGGGCGAAAGAACACGAAGGCACTGCTAAGCGGTGCGCAAGGTGGTGAGATTGTGGCGGCGGAGCCGAAGGAGGCGGCCGACGCTGTCGGGTGCCTCAACGAAGTAACGCTGCTGCTCCCCGTCGGGACCGCCCCACGAGATGATGACGAGCAAGTCTCGGAACGGGCCATCCAACATCAGCTTGTCGAAGTTGGACTGAGCAACGAACTCGAGGGATTCTGGCCGCCCCGACGCAGTGTGCCGTCCATAGCTCTCGAGGATGTGGCGCGCGAGCTTCTTGCGGTACTCACTTTCCTGAATCGGAAGCGAGCGCTGTGCATCACCGCCAATAGACAGCAGACCCTGCTGAAGCGCAGCTGCCTCGTGCCCTCCAAGCCGAATGAGCTCGGCATGCAAGAACTGTTTGAAATCTTGGTGCGACATGTAAGGAACCTCCCAGGTTCACAAAGGATACCCATAGAATAACAGGTACTAAAAACAAGCTACAAGCCTAAGCACTAAGGCTATTTTGTATCGCGATTGTACTGCACGTCTCGTTTCACTTCCCCTACTACACCGAGCAGACCGAGGTCTTTTGCAACAACAACGGAGTTTGTAAGCGTGACACGAGTCTTGCCCGCATTCCCTGTAGATAGCTTGAGTGAATCGGCTGCCGAAAAACTCTGCGTCGTACCTGCAAGCATCGTGCCTCTAAATATTTCCTTGCCATCAGCCTCTACAATGAGCCAAGTCGCGGCGTCACCGATCGTAACGAGTGTCTGCACGCCATCATTTGTTGTTGGTGACGCAGGAGTTGCTCCATCTGCACCAGGAGTAATCGGCTCAGGAGTAGTATCTGCTGCCAAGCGAGCGGTGATCACATATGTTTGTGTGGCCACTTTACCAAGTCTGTTCTTAGCCGTAAGCTTGATTTCATTTAGGCCGTTTGTGAGAGCAATGCGTTCTCGGAAGCTCCCATCGGCCGCTACAAGTACTGGAGAATCATTAATAAATAGATCTGAGCCGTTCTCCACGCGGCCTGAGACATAGCCGAATGATGCCGTCACCAAGCGCGCCTCAGTATTGTTAATAACGAGCTTGGGTGGAGCAGACAATACCAACACTTGCCAAATAATGTAAAGTACCACGGCGCTCACCACGGCCAGTGTAGATAACGCCACAAAGGTACGCGGCGTCACCACCCACTTCATATTACGGATCGGCTTGAGACCGAGTTGAATCGGGCGACGACTCTGCTTGATGCTCTGCCGTTTCATCTCACGTTGGCCGGCTCGCTCAGCGTCGTACATCTTGAGGATCGGCTTTGGGTCGAGGCCGAGATAATCAGCGTAGTTCTTCACATACCCACGAGCGTAGACATCGTCCTTGAGGGTGTCATAATCCCCTGTCTCGATAGCTTCAATATACTTTGCACGAATGCGCGTAGCCTGTTCAGCCTCAGTTAATGAAATCTCTAACTGCTCACGGCGGCGCTGAAGGATCGTAGCTAGAGCTTGGCTATCCTGCGTCTTGCCATGGTTGGAGCGAGGGCTAGCGTTTGATCGTTCATTCATGCGGATCCTGATCTTCCCCCATAGATGCCTCGTCCATTCCACCCATATCTGTCGGTGCCGCCATCACTTGTCTTGGCTTGGCGCCATCGGCTGGTCCAACTACGCCATTCTCTTCGAGCAAGTCGATGAGTCGAGCAGCTCGGGCGTAGCCGACCTTAAAACGACGCTGCAAGAGGCTCGAGCTCGCCTTACCAGATTGAATCACAAACTCGACGACTTCATCATAGAGATCATCGGCATCACCGCCACCAGGACCCATGTTCACGACACCGCGAGTACCAAGCTTTACGGCTTGCGCGAGAACTTCTTCGTTGTAGTCTGGCTGGCGCTCGTCACGCAAGAACTTTGTCACAGCGCTGACTTCTTCGTTGGTCAAGAAAACACCTTGTGATCGCTTTGGCTTCATGAAATCTGGCGAGAGGAAGAGCATGTCACCTTTACCGAGCAGCTTCTCGGCACCAGCTTGGTCAATAATCGTACGGCTATCGATCTGACTGGCCGTAGTGAGGGCAATACGGGCTGGAACGTTGGCCTTGATGATACCGGTCACAACACCGACACTCGGTCGCTGTGTGGCAAGAACGAGGTGAATACCAACCGCACGTGCCATCTGGGCGATTCGGACGATGAGAGCCTCAACGTCTTTGCCGGCCACAGCCATGAGGTCAGCAAACTCATCGAGAATAATCACGATGTACGGCATTGGAGTCGATTCTTTCTTGGCGTTGTATTCCGCTATGTTTCGAGTCTGGTACTCAGCCAGGAGGCGAAGTCGTCGATCCATCTCCGTCACACACCATTTGAGTGCAGAGATAGTCTTGTCTGGCTCATAGATTACTGGAGTCAATAGGTGAGGAATATCATTATAGAGAGTCATTTCAACACGCTTCGGGTCGACGAGGATGAGCTTCATCTCAGCCGGCGAGTTGCGGTACAAGAGACTGGTTAAGAGAGTGTTGATCGTTACTGACTTACCAGATCCAGTCGTACCAGCAATGAGCAAGTGAGGCATGGTGGCCAAGTCGGCAGTAAGGATGTCCCCCGCTACATCACGGCCGATCACAAACTCGAGCTTCGAAGTCTTATCTTGGACTTCCTTGTCGGCCAGGATATCACGGAGTCGCACCATAGCGATCTTCTCGTTTGGTACTTCAATACCGACCAGGTCAGTACCTGGGATTGGAGCTTCGATACGAATATGTGGAGCCTTAAGTGCCAGCGCGAGGTTACGGTCAAGTGACGTGATCTTAGTCAGCTTCACTCCGCTCGATGGTCGCATGGTGTACTGGGCGACAGTCGGACCAACGTTCACGCCGACCATAGCCACTTCGATACCAAATTCCTTGAAGGTATTCTGAATAAGGGCGGCCTTTTCTTTCTCATTACCGGCATCTGCCTTGGTTGACATCCCCTTGAGGAGATCAAGCGGTGGATATTTCCAATCCTTATCGATGCTAGCAGTAACAGCTGCCTTGGGAGCCGATGTCTTCTTGCCCTCTTCATCACTACCGACCACGCCCTTAAAAGGAAGCTTGGTTGTAACCGTAAATCCTGGCTGTTTTACCTCGAGCTCAGAAGCTTGGCCTTCAGCTGGTTTGCGCAGGAGCTTTGCCCAGAGCTCAGCCAAACGGACGTTTGTCGCAACAATAACAATGATGAGCTCCAGGAGGATAAGTACGAAAAGTGCGACTGGACGGTTGAGGAGCGGATTGAGAATCATCCAGAGGGCATAGCCAATAAAGCCACCTTGGTTTGGCAGCTCCGACAAGACGGTACCATTCCCGGCGACGGAGAACTGTACAATGCCGGCCAGTACGATGAAAAATCCAACCAGTCCAAGATAGTTGTTTAGTTTGAGCTCGTATTTACTAACTCGGAAGAGTGCGTAGGCCAGCAAGAGAAGTGCAATCGGCAAAGGATAAACTGCCTGACCGATGAGTTGCTTGAGAACCGCCAAGAGCCCAATGCCAAAAGATCCGGCTCCGTTGAAAAAAGCTACCACGATTAAAATCGCTACTCCCATAATGAGAATCGCCAGAATGTCTTGTTTGGCAGCTTTTGAGAGCAGTGCCTGCTTCTCAACTGGCTTCTTTGTAGTGCGTTGTTTTGACGCTTTTTTGCGAGGTTTGGCCATATCCCTTTTCTTTGTGAATCGAATTATACTGCTAGTATTATACGGGTTTTCTCAGCTGGTTCCAGATGAAAACGGGAGAATATACCCGGTCTACGAGAAGTACTCACCCTCTCTGTGACTGAACTCATTATAGCAGATCAAGCCATTAAAAACAAGACTTGTCAAATACAGGCTTATTGGAGAGAATGCCCTTATGAAAAACGTATTGAGAATGCTCACCTATATCCGAGAAGTATATTGGCAACTGTTTGGGACCGCGCTCGCGAGCCTGGTCATAGCCCTCGCCAGTGCCCTCCAGCCACAGGTTTTTAAGTCCGTTCTAGATACATTGATCGATGAAGCGGGCAACGGTCAAAGCTGGACACTCCTCATCCCAAAGCTCCTCATCATGATGGGGCTGAGTTTGGTTTTCATTCTTGGCTCACACTTCTTCAACGTCCTCAGTGAGTACACATATAACAGAGTTGACTCCATCGTACACATCAAAGTATTTGAGGCTCTCAGCAGCCAAAGTGTCGAATTCTTTGAGACCCACCAGGCCGGAAAGATTCTCCAACGAACTTATCGATCCATAGCTGACTTCACGAACTGGATATCAACATTCAACTACAGTTTTCTCGGTCCGATATTCAGCCTGTTCTTCATCACCCTCTTCTTGGCGATTAAGAGTCCGTGGCTCGGCCTGCTCAGTATTGGCGTGATTGCTTATAGCTATTTCGATGTAGCCCACACAAGAAAGAAGGCCACTCCCCATCAGAAGAAAACGAACGTCAAGTTTGAGCGCGCCTATGGGACTTTTAGCGAAACACTCACCCACTTCTCGACCATCCAGACGACCAGCACCATCGACTACTTCCGCACCAAGTTTAATCAAGATATCCAAGCTGGACTCGGTGCCTACCTCAAGAACACGACCCTGTGGAACTGGTCACTGCTCCGTCGAACACTCTTTAATGAGGCTGCCTACATGCTGGCAATCGTGATCAGCGTTGGTCTCGTGCTCCAGCAGAAAGCTACAGCTGGTGATCTCCTTGCACTTATCGCCTACTTTACGCTGGTCCGCGCCAATGCCGGGCAGTTCTCGGACTTTGTCCCCCGCACCGTTGAGGCAGACATTAGTACGGGTCGCCTCATTAAGACGATTGAGCAAGAGCCAACTCTAGCCGATACGCCAGGAGCAATACAGCTGAAGAACCTAGATAAGATCGAGTTTCGCAACGTCACTTTTTCTTATCCTGGAGTTAAAAAAGCAGCTGTCCAGGATATCAGCTTTGTGATTGCCGCGGGAACCAACACCGCTCTCGTGGGGCCATCAGGTGTCGGAAAAAGCACACTCACCAAACTGCTTTTGCGCTTCTACCAACCGACCTCGGGTCAGATTCTGATTAATGACAAGCCGGTTGAAACCTTCACCATGGAATCCATACGCAGTCACATGGGTGTTGTTATGCAAGATGTTGCCCTCTTCAATACAACGATCAAAGAGAATTTACTCCTCGCACGACCACGCGTCAGTCTAGAAACCATCAAGCGCGCTGCCACCCAAGCCCATGCTGATGAGTTCATCCGAGAGCTCCCCAAGCAATATCAGACACTCGTAGGAGAACGCGGCATCAAACTCTCAGGTGGACAAAAGCAACGCATCGCTATCACTCGAGCCATACTCAAGGATCCGCAATTTATTATCCTCGACGAAGCTACCTCTGCTCTCGACTCAGAGTCAGAGAAGTTCGTTCAGGAGGGTCTCGCACGGTTGCGCACTGGTCGTAGCAGCCTGACTATTGCTCATCGCCTCTCAACGGTTCAACATGCAAACGAAATACTCGTACTAAAAGACGGTAAAATATCTGAGCGCGGCACTCATACAGAGCTTATTAAGAAACCAAAGGGGCTCTACAAGAAGCTCTTCGATCTCCAATCCGCGACCGGTAAAGTCAGACTCTAAAAGCTCATCCTTGAGCCCATTCCGCTTCTCTTATACAGTAAGTGTTGATCTATTCGCACCTGAGAAGAAGGAGTCGGCATGCCGGCAAGGATTATCACTCTCGATGGGCCGGCCTGGAGCGGGAAATCAACCAATGCCAAGCTGGCGGCCAAGATCTTGGCTGGGATCGCACTCGACAGCGGAAGCTTCTATCGCATCATCGCAGATCAGCTTCTCTATGCCGGGATCGACCCCCTCAATGAAGCTGGAGTCGCTGCGCGCCTACATCAGCTCAAGATCTACGCCTCAAGTGGAGTAGCCGAACGAGTGAATGGACGGCACGTCAGCTATACAGCGCTCAAACGGCCCGAGATTCAAGCTATCGTGTCTGCCGTCTCGCGGAATCCGTTCGTTCGAGATTTCGTCAACGATCAGCTGCGGCAGTATGCCGACACGGTCGACGGGTACATCATCTGCGAAGGACGAGATGCAGGGCACGTCATCTTCCCAAACGCCGAACGCAAGCTCTTCCTCTGGGCTCCGGCTGAAGCGCGAGCCTCACGCGGCAACGAGACAATCGCGCAAGTCGAGGCACGCGACCATTCCGACATGACCACCAAGGGCGAAGGCAACTTGCTCAGCGTGGACGAAGCCCGTTCTTTGGGCTATCGCATCATCAATGCCGCCTTGTCACCAGAAGCAGTCCTGAACGCCTGTATCGAAGCCATCACAGGTGAACTTCTCTAGTCCATCCCTCAAACCTAAGCCCCTCGCAGTTGCGAGGGGCTGGTTCTTTTTTTAGAAGCGTTTCTTAGACTTCGATAACAACCGGCAAAACGATAGGGTTTCGCTTGGTAATCTTGAAGAGATGATTAGCGATCTCGTCGCGCATACGGGTCTTCACGATGAGTGAGTTAGCCGGCAGCTGACGATCACGATTCTCAACGATGTTCTTCACAATCTGACGAGCCTTGGATACCAGCTCTTCGTTGTCCTTCATATAGATGAAGCCACGAGAGATGATATCTGGGCTGGTTGCGAGCTTACCAGTACGCTTGTCGATCGTAACGATTGTCATGAAGACTCCGTCCGACGACATAGCGAGACGGTCCTTGAGGACGATCTCCTGCACATCACCGATACCAGCACCATCGATCATGACAGTACCAGACTGGACCTTTGGACCCTCGATAATGCGCTCAGCATCAGCCACGAGGGTCTGTCCATTCTCGATCACGAAGATGTTCTCGTCAGCGATGCCTTCGGTACGAGCAATCGCCGCATTATGGAACATGTGGTGCATTTCACCGTGGATTGGGAGGTAGTACTTCGGACGAATCAGCTGAATCATTTCCTTCACTTCATCGACGTTGGCATGACCGGTCACGTGCATAATACCGAGTTCGTCGACTTCGCGGGTCATAGGCATGTAGACGTAGGCACCCCATCGATAGAGGTTGTCTACCATGCCAACGACCGACTTTTCATTACCAGGAATGATCGAGGCCGATAGAATCACAACATCGTTTGGCTTGAGCTTCACGTCTTTGTGATCGCCGCTACCCATACGCATCAGTCCTGAGAACTGCTCACCCTGAGATCCGGTCGTAATCACAACGAGCTGACTATCGTCGTACTTGCCCATATCATTAGCCTTGATAATGAGACCTGGCGGTACCTTGACGTACCCGAGCTTCGTGGCTAGCTCGAGGTTCGCGAGCATACCGCGACCAGTTACGACCAGCTTCCGCTTGGCCTTGGCGACGGCGTCGATCACGATCTGAATACGAGTGATCTGACTAGCAAACGACGCGATGATGGCACGTTTGTTGTAGTTGCGGACGAGGATTTCATCGATGGTATCGACGATCTCTCGCTCAGGATTACTTCGGCCAACGTTTTCGCAGTTGGTTGAATCACACATGAGGAGCATGACACCTTCATCACCGAGCTCCTTGAGACGAGCCTTATCGGACGGACGACCATCAAGTGGATCATCTTCAAAGCGCCAGTCACCAGTATTCAAGATGTTTCCGACTGGTGTACGAATCATGAGTGAACATGCATCAGGGATAGAGTGCGTAATACGGATGAATTCTACTGAGAATACACCGAGCTGAATCTTATCGTGCTTATCCTGATCGACAATGTGAAGCTCAGGCTTGAACGGCAAGTGGAACTCTTCGAGCTTTCGTTCGATGAACTTGATCGTAAACTGCGCAGCGTAGATTGGCGCAGGTATCTTCGGGAGAAGGAATGGGATTCCTCCAACGTGGTCTTCGTGAGCGTGAGTTATCACGATACCGCGAATCTTGTGCTTGCGCTGTTCGAGGTAGGTAATGTCTGGGATGACGAGGTCGATACCCGGCATGTCTTCACCTGGGAAGCTAAAGCCCATGTCCATGATGATGATGTCATCTTCATACTCGAGCGCCATGATGTTGCGGCCGATCGCGTTCAAACCACCGAGTGGAATAATCTTGAGCTTGCCAGCATCGGTCTTGGAGACACCAGTAACAGCCTGAGCGGTTGGCTTCGGCTGGTTGCTACCGTTAGTGTTGAAGCTCCCGGTGACAAATGTCTGCGGGCCCTTTGGCATACGCATACGCGGCGGTCGTCCGAGTGATCCACCCTTCCGGTTGCCGCCCTGGCCGTTTCCACGACCTTGTCCCTGGCCCTGCCCTTGCTGACGATTACCTTGGTTGCGGTTATTCTGATTTTGATTTCGACGTTGGCCCTGGCCCTGAGGTCGGTTTTGGGTACCCGAAGCTCCCTCTTTACGATCCTGTCCTGCAGGAGCTGCAGTAGGCTTTGGCTTGCTTACGTCATCTGCCGACATTGGTCGGCTGGGTATATTCTTATCCATATTGGGTATATTTCCTTTCTTTAAAAAATATTCTTCAATAAAACTTGTGTATCTGAGAGATAGAGAGTGATTTGAGAAGGGCCGGTATCTGTGAGAAATCCTTGAGAAGCGTTGCGCGCATTGACCCATTATAGAGTGCGGCTGCTGGATGATAGAGCGGCAGAAATGTCTGTGGATGCTCGACCCCTTCATATGTATATGTTCGCTTCAGAGGCTGTCCGTGCGCTTCGCTGATCTTCAGTTCAGGGAAGAATACCGACATACTATGCCGCCCTAAAAAGACAACCAGCTTCGGGCGAATGATATCAATCTGTTCCATCAGGTACGGAAGACAGTCTGTGATCTCGCTTGGTGATGGGTCGCGATTCTGAGGTGGACGGTATTTCACAATATTCGTGATGAACACATCGTCTCGCGTGAGCCCAATCGAACCAAGCATTTCTGCGAGAAACTTGCCGGAGGCGCCGATAAACGGTCTCCCCTCTCGGTCCTCTTGTGCCCCGGGGGCTTCACCCACAAACATAATATCTGCTTCTGGGTTACCCTCGCCGGGCACAGGGTTCTGCGCGTTATGACACAGTTCCGGACAGACCTCGCAAGATGCGATGCGTGCTGCGACCGAAGCCAAGGCTTGTTCATTTCGAACACGACTTGGCTTCGGTCGCATAGAGCGTCTAGCCCTGAGCCGCTTTCTTACTCAGATTGAACCGTCCTTTGTCATCCTTCTCGAGTAATTTCACCTTGATGAAATCACCTTCTTCGAGTTCATCAGAGATATTCTCGACTCGGTGATCAGCCAGCTGCGAAATGTGCACCAGGCCTTCCTTACCAGGCATAAACTCAACAAAGGCGCCGAAGTCCATGAGCTTGATGACAGTAGCATCGTAGATCTTACCGACTTCTGGCTCAGCTACGATGGACTCAATCCATTCCTTAGCCTGGGCGGCAGCTTCCGGTACGTCTGAATAGATCATGACCAGACCGGAGTCTTCGATATCTATCTGAGCACCAGTCTCACGAGTAATGCGCTGAATGGTCTCGCCGCCCTTACCGATGACTTCCTTGATCTTGTCAGGGTTAATCATGACTTTGGTAATGCGTGGAGCATATTCAGACAACTCAGTGCGAGCTTCTGGTAGGATCTCAAGGATCTTGCCCATGATGTGTGCACGACCCTCCTTAGCCTGAGCAAGAGCCGCCGACATAATCTCAAGGGTAATCCCCTTCACCTTGATGTCCATCTGAAGAGCCGTGATGCCTTCGCTGGTTCCGGCAACCTTGAAGTCCATATCACCAGCAAAGTCTTCGGCACCTTGAATGTCAGACAGAATAATGTACTGACCAGGGTTCTTTGGATCCAGCATGAGCCCCATAGCGATACCAGAGACTGGTCGCTTGATCGGGACACCCGCATCCATCAGTGCAAGAGTTGAGCCACAGACTGAAGCCATCGAGGATGAGCCGTTCGAACTCATGATCTCCGAGACGACACGAATTGCGTATGGGAAGTCCTCTTCGGCAGGAATAACTGGCTCGAGAGCACGTTCTGCCAGAGCACCATGGCCAATCTCGCGACGACCGGCTGAGCGGAGTGGCTTGGCCTCACCAGTTGAATATGGCGGAAAGTTGTAATGATGCATGTAGCGCTTGGTGCTATCCTCTTCCATCGTATCGATGAGCTGTGAGTATGACAGTGGTGCGAGGGTTGCAAGCGACAAAGCCTGAGTTGTGCCTCGAGTGAAGAGACCCGAACCGTGCGTACGCGGAAGCAATGCTACCTGACCTGAGATAGGTCGAATTTCTGTTGTCTTACGCTTGTCTGGTCGCTCCCCGTCTTCGAGGATAGCGCGACGGATTTCATTGTCGATCACTTTCATGAAGGCTGTCGTGACCACACCATGCGGGTGACGGTCCTTGTCGTCTTCCATCTCGGCTGGGAGTGGACCAAATTCAGCCAGGGCCAGTTCACGCAACTCATGAATAACATCATCGCGCTTGAGCCCATCAGAGTGACGGACATCTGATCCGAGCTTGTCCTTGAGGAAGTCAGAGATCTTATCGGCCAGCTCATCATCGGCCTTAAATAGATCGTATGGCTTTTCTACAACCTTGAGCTTGTCGGCCATCTCCTGCTGGAGCTTAATGACAGGCTGCCAGCTATCAACAGCTAGCTTGAGAGCTTCAACCATGACCTCTTCGGTCACTTCATCAGCACCAGCCTCCACCATCATGATGGCATCTTCGGTACCAGCTACAGTGAGGTTGAGCTTACTCGTAGCCTGGTCAGCAGCACTCGGGTAGACCACGAGCTTGTCATCGATCGATGCGATGCGAGCAGCTGCTACAGGACCTGCAAACGGCGCGCCTGACAGCATAAGAGCTGAGCTTGCAGCGATAATGCCGATGATATCGGGGTCAAACTCGAGATCCACTGAGAGTGGCATCACGACGACCTGGACGTTATTACGATATCCCTTCGGGAAGAGTGGTCGAATCGGTCGGTCAATAAGACGAGAGGTCAACGTAGCCTTGTCGCTCGGACGGCCTTCACGCTTCACATAGCGGCTACCAGAAATCTTACCGGCAGCATACATGCGCTCTTCATAATCGATGAGGAGCGGGAAAAAGTCGATGTCAGGCCGCGGAGGATCAACGACAGCTGATGCGAAAACAACTGTGTCTCCGTATCGGACAGTTACAGCACCACTGGCGAGGAAGGCCAGCTTGCCGGTTTCAATAGTTAGTTTGCGTCCTGCAAACTCTGTTTCAAAGGTGTGCGTTTGCCCACCAAAAGGATGGATAATATCCATATATAGTATGTCTTTCTCGTCTGATACGAGTGCGTTATGCGACGGAGGCAGATGCCAGAGAGCAAATGGTCATAGCTATGATCAGTTCTTCTCTTTCATCTGTGTCATCCGTGACTCGAATGTATCTAGACGGGTTATTGTTGGTTCTTGAGGTACGGGTAAAGTATGGCAGATCTAGGCTACCCAGCGCAATTAGCGACGGAGCTTGAGCTGCTTCACGATGGCAACGTATCGGTCTTGGCTTGTCTTCTGAAGGTAGTCCAAGAGACGGCGGCGCTTCGATACCATTGCCAGGAGACCGCGACGACTGTGATTGTCCTTCTTGTGGAGCTTCAAGTGGTCGGTGAGCTGTGCAATTTTTGTGGTAAAAATAGCGATTTGTACTTCTGCAGAACCCGTGTCTTTTGCATGAAGACCGTGTTTCTTTACAATACTTTTCTTATCAGTTGTAGGTTTAGCTACTGTAGCTGATTTTTTGGATGTGGTTGCAGTTGTTGCCATAAGTGTCCTATTACTCTATCAGGTTTGAAGTAATGTTTCAAGGGGTATGGCGTCATCAAGTGAATACTCGCCCACTCGAGTACGGCGCAGTTCCGTCAGATAGGCACCTGTGCCAAGGGAATCACCCAGGTCATGTGCCAACGAGCGAATATATGTACCGCTCGATACACCACACGAGGCCGTAAGCGCTGGATATATATATGAAGATACCTTCCAATCGTACACCGTCACAGAGCGAGCCGGGATATCGACCGGCTTTCCAGCCCGAGCCAGCTTGTAGGCTCGTTGCCCGCCTACCTTGATAGCACTGTAGGCGGGCGGCTTCTGGAGTATCTCCCCTGTGAGTACCGCAATAGCGGCAGTTATATTTGCTTCAGATGGGACTTTATCCGATATAACAGTTAGCTCCCCTTCTGCATCATCGGTAGAGCTCATAAAACCGAGAGTAATGCCCATATCATAGCTCTTATCCAGCTTGATGAGCTGATCAGCTTGACGCGTAAACTCTTTCCCAACTAAGACGAGCATCAGCCCCGTTGCCAGCGGGTCGAGCGTGCCAGCGTGCCCAATCTTCTTAATACCAGTCAAACGACGCATGCGAGCGACCACACCAAAGGAACTCATACCGTAGGGCTTATCGATGAGCCAAAGGCCTTCTGGCGACGTGGGTGAACCTTTTTTCATACGTTCAGTATAGCTGAGTACTAATAATACTCAAACGAACCATTATTGGAGTCGGGATGGAGCTTGAGGTGTAGCTAAAAAGCTGCCCGTACCAGGTGTAAAGCTCATTGTGTCAGCTCGCAGCTGGACGTCCTGTGCGATGGTCTGCGGAGGAGTTTGGTCAGCTGGTAATTCAGTGATTTCAGCCTCTTGTGGAGCTTGGGACTGCAATGCTTCAGCGGCCTGCTGGAGCTGTGCGACAGTCTCCTGCGGCAAGGCATCGGCCAGTTTTTGCGGCGCTTCGGGCTTTGATTCAGCCCTTTGGGCTGGTGCTGACTGACGTGGAGCACTATCGCCGTAGAGCGCGCGGACAACTGTTTGCTGTCGGGCACCACCGCTCATGAGCTGAGCGGCCATAGTAAGCGCTTTTGGAGTTGTACTTGCAGTCGTGAAGCGGTTGGTAGCTGACATAATACCAGTCAGGAGAGCTGTACCGATCTCTTCATCAATCATCCCCTGGCTCAAGGCCTCCATGATACTCATGAGCATTTCACTGGTGCTGGTGGCAGCTGAGTCAATCAGGTTTACGCTACCGTACTGTTCATTGATGCGGTGGTAATCAAGGTTGATGAGGTGAAGACCATCAAACAAGGTTGGATTTTGCTCAAGGAGACCGTCAATCTTGAGGATGCTTGGTACGCCAATAACAACTACAAGGTCAAACTGGTAGGCACCATAGCCAAACCGAGCATCTTCTTCTTTAAAGTTGCCGGAGTGAGGTGTGATAGTTATATCGAGCCGATTATCAATAACGTCGTATTTGAGCTTGTCGACTTCGACATGAGCCAGATCAAGCGACACGACAAAATCACGTACACCGTCGAGATCTCGTGAGATACGGCTTGTATCGACTACCTGTGTAGCCGGCGGCAGATTATCGCTAATAACTGCTTGGCTCTTCTTGCCGAGCTTAGCCAAGGCGGATTGGAGGGCAACAACCGAAACCACCTGGTCGACAGTAGGCTGTCGGCCGGTTACGATCAAAACACTCTCGGCCTGCTTTAACAGCTCGACCGTTTGTTGTTTGGGGGTCAATTCATTCGATTGCATAATAAATGTGTGGTCTCTTTTTGTAGAGTTAGTATGGATGTCTGTACCGAGAAATACCTCTCGCATACGCATCATCTCTTCAGATGAAAAGAATATAGTATAGTATCAAACTATTAGCATTTTGTCAATAGAATATCGGCAGCTGCTAGGTTTGCAGCTGCCGATGAGGTTGCGTGACTACACAACCGGAGCGCCCTGTTCGACCGGGCAATAGTTCACCCAGAAATGTGAATCGTACGTCCCTGCGCGCCTTTCAAGGCGTATGGCGTGATCCCGTAGAGCATCAACGGTCTTGCCAAAGCTCCATTTATCCATACCCCACATCCGGTTATATGCACGAAGGTTGTACAAGTACTTCTTGCGAGCCTCCTCGGCTCGTTGCTGTATGGGCTTTCGAAGTCTGATCCTCATAGGTGCGTAATCCTTTTCCCTTGCAGATAAACGTGCGGCCATCCTATACGACAAAGTGCAAGCCTGACAAGCCTACTACAAGACTTTACAATCTCAACAGATTGGGTTATGATTACGCGGTTACTAAACAGATTTAAACAGTTTTACTTTTATGCCACTTATTCAATCAGCTATCAAACGCGTTCGACAAGAACAAAAGCGCAACTCTCGAAACCTCGCTGCCAAGCGACGAATTCGTGTTGCCTCAAAGCGGACTCGTACTGCCCTCCTCGAGAAGGATCTCAAAGCTGCACAGGCCGGACTCCTAGAAGCTATCAGCCACATCGACAAGGCTGTTAAGAAGGGTACGCTGCACAAGAACACCGGCAATCGCCGTAAGAGTCAGCTCACCCGAGCTTATAACGTCTCATCAGACAAGCCCTATGGCACAGAGAAGATTGCTGCCAAAGCAGCTACCAAGCCTGCCGCCAAAAAAGCTCCTGCAAAGAAGACCGCAGCCAAGAAGTCTCCCGTCAAGAAGTAATTTTAGAGCTCCTCTGAAAGAACCAGCACCAAGTCCGTCATGGCTTGGTGCGGTTTTTTTGTTCCCGCCTTCATAGCCACATCGGTCACTAATAGTGCTTCATACACGCGAGCCAAATCACTCGCTGAGTATCCCTTGGCCACTTCGCGAGCCCGAGAAGCCGCATAAGGCTTCACGCCACAAGCTGCTAGCTGATCAGGATCAGCGTTTTTTGATACCAGAAGAAGCGTGCGGTAATGCCACTGGAGGGTCGCGATAAGCTGCTGCTCATTACCACCCGATTCAATCAGGCGGTCGTAGGCCACAAGCGCTTTACCGACGTCAGCTCGATGAAGTAAATCGATAAAGTCAAACACCGTCTCCTGCCAATCGCCTACTACGAGCTCGTCGATCCACTCGTGCGTAATTACTCCACCCTCTACGCCAGCCAGCTTGTGCACTTCATTCGACAGTCGCCATTGATCGTTGCCAGCCTTACGGATGAGGTACTGAGCATCGGCAGGAGCAATCTCGGCATCCTGCTTCTTGGCTTCACGCTGTACCCATTGCATGAGCTTGGTGTCATTAAGTCGTGGATATTCTTGAGCACGAGCGAGCTTCAGGAGGTTTTTGTGCAGGGCCAATCGCTTATCCATGCCCCTGCCATCAAAGACCGCAACGGTTGATTCTGGGACCTTCTCCATGAGCTCCTCCAGCTTATCAGCGATGTCTTTCAACCCAGCCAATTCACGCACGATCACCAATCGATGTGAGAAAAACATCGGCTGTGACAGGAAGGCGGTCTCGAGGTCAGCCAACTTAATCTGACCCCCATCCAACACGACGTACTCCAAAGCATCGGCGTACTTCTTCTCATACTGTATTTTTAGCGTTTGCAGCTGATGCGCTATCGCATAGTCATTATCACCATAGTAATACAGGATCACTTGAGCACCCTCTTCAGTTTCTGGCAGTGCGGACAATAGTGGGTACCACGGCCGGCTACGCGCATCTTCTCAATGAGCGTATGACATCGCTCGCACGGCAAACCCTCACGACGGAAGACCTTGGCAAACTTGAGGTAGCTCCCTTTGTTTCCCTCGGCATCAACATAGTTCTTGTCGCTGCTCCCACCCAAGCGTATGGATAGCGCCATAACCTCACGTAGGCCTTCATAGAGCAATTTGAGCTTGGGTCGGCTCACATCCTGCACCTGTGTTGCCGGATGGATCTTAGCGGCATACAGCCCCTCATCCACGTAGATATTCCCTACCCCTGCGACCACCGACTGATCAAGTATGGCAGCCTTGATAGTCGTACGCTGTCGGCGAGCCAAACGAGCCTCAAAGCTCGCAAAGGTCAGGTCGGGTGCAATGATCTCTGGACCAAGTCTGGCAAAGAACGGTTCACCGAGGACTTCATCGGTCTGCACAAGCTTCATCCAGCCAAACTTACGCTGGTCATTAAAAAACAGATGACTGCCATCCTCGAAAGTCACGGTAGCTCGAGTACTCCTGTCGGGCAAGCGGCCGATCAAAGAATCATTTGGGTGACCACCACCAAAGCCGCCATCTCCCTGCTTCTGGCGAAAAACGAGCTGCCCAGTCATCTTAAGGTGCACGAGCAAGCTATATCCCGTTGATAACTCGATGATGAGACCTTTGCCCCGACGATCAATCGCCGTGACTTCGGCGCCGATAAAAACCGCCTTCGTCAGGCTTGGCTCATTCGGGAAGCTCTTGGCTGTCTCAATATCAACCGACCGAATACGCCTCCCGGGAAGGAGGCTGAGAAGACCAAGGCGGATTGTTTCTACTTCTGGAAGCTCTGGCATAGTCTCTGAGCCGGATTCATTCCAGCTCTCCCCAGTTTGGCCCCTCTGATGTACCGACCTCGATCGGTACTTGTAGCTCGGCTACGCCAATCATTTCTTTCTCAAGAAGTGCCTTCACCTGAGGTACAAGCACCTCGTCACATTCGACGATCAATTCGTCGTGTATCTGCAAGATCATGTGGGCTTCACCATCTAGCTTTGGCAGCTCTTGAGCCAATTTGATCATGGCGAGCTTCATGAGGTCGGCGGCAGTGCCCTGCAGCGGCATATTCACAGCCGTACGCTCAGCGCCTGAACGAACCATAAAGTTACTCGATCGAATATCAGGGCAAGGTCGACGTCGTCCGTAGATCGTTTCGGTAAATCCTTCCTCACGGGCCTGCACCTTGAGCTTCTCAATATACTTGGCGACGCCTTGCCGGACTTCGTAATACCGATCGATGAAAGCCTTCGATTCTTCGTACGTCATGCCGGTAGCAACCGTTAGGCCATGAGGGCTCATGCCGTAGAGTACACCAAAGTTCACTGTCTTGGCAGCATACCGCATCTCTTTGGTGACATCCTTCTCTTCTACTCCATACATAGTCGCAGCCGTCTCGACGTGAATGTCAGCACCGCGCTTGAAAGCATCAATCATCGGCTTATCATTCGATAGAGCGGCTGCCAGACGGAGCTCGATCTGACTATAGTCGGCAGCCACATAGCGCTTGCCCTTTGGTGCCACAAATCCCTTACGGATCTCCTTGCCGAGCGGTGTACGCACTGGAATATTCTGGAGGTTTGGATTATTACTGGATAGTCGCCCAGTCTGCGCAATCGTCTGACTGTAGCTGGTATGGACGCGACCAGTCTTCTCGTTGACGAGGAGCGGCAAGGTATCCACGTAGGTACTCTTCAGCTTCGCCACCTCGCGATAGTCGAAAATGAGATCGATGATCGGGTGCACACCACGCAACTTCTCGAGCTCGCTAGCAGCCGTCGAGGCTCCGCCGCTCTTCACCTTCTTGAGCGACTTACTCTCCAGACCAAGCTGTGTGAAGAGGAGCTCTTTGAGTTGTTGGGTCGAGTTGATATTAAACTCTCCACCAGCAATGTCATAGATTTTCTTGATCGTCTTGCCCTGCTTCTTCTCTAGCTCCTTTGAGAATGATGTAAAGAAATCAACGTCTAGCTCAACACCAGTCAACTCGATATCACCAAGTACTGGAATGAGCGGCCACTCCATCGTCTCCCCAACCTTAGTGAGCTCACCAATGCCCTTCAGACGTGGCTCAAGGATCTCATACAGACGCCACGTAATGTCGGCGTCTTCTGCTGCATACGGAGTAGCCTCGACAATCGGTGTCTGATCAAATGTCTTCTGCCCCTTGCCCTTCTTACCAATGAGCTCGGTGATCTCAATCATCTCAATTCCCAGCTCTGTCAGTGCCAAGCTCGAGAGCGTCTGCGATCGCGTAATCGGACTGATGAGGAAAGCTGCGACCATCGTGTCAAAGCCGATGCCTTTTAGCTCAACACCAGCACAACGGAAGATCTGATAATCATACTTGATATTGTGCCCAACTTTTTTGATGTCAGCATTCTCCAGTACAGGCCGCAGTACATCCAGCACCAGCTGCTTATTGAGCTGCTCACCTTCGGTATGTCCAACTGGTATATAGACAGCCACGCCGGCTTTCCAGCTCAACGATATACCTACCAGCTCAGCCGAGTGTGGATCGAGGCTGGTCGTTTCGGTATCGACTGCGAATACCTTGAGCTTCTCCAGCGCCTTCACGAGTCCACTCAACTCTGCTTCCTTAGTGATCGTCGTATACTTGGCAGTCTTCAAATGCTCACGTAGCTTGCCCGGCTCGGCTGTATCTACGCCATATATCTCATCAAAAAGATTCTTTTGTCCGGTCTTTTCCTCTTTCGTCTCCCCCACCTGCGGGAGCTTGGCGATGAGTGAGCGAAATTCCAGATCCTGCAGCTTGAGTACCACCTTCTCGCGATCGTAGCTCTCCAGGTGAGCATCTTCGATCTTAAAATCATTCGGCACATCACAAACAATTGTAGAGAGCTCGAGTGAACGGTAAGCGTCTTCTTTACCGGCTTCTAGCTTGGCGCGGACGGATGGCTTGAGCTCATCGAGATGTTCATAAAGATTATCAAGCGTGTCGTACTGCTTAATGAGGTCTCCAGCCGTCTTCTCCCCAATCCCCTTCACGCCCGGGATATTATCGCTGCTATCACCCTTGAGCGCCTTAGTCACGAGGAACTGGGCCGGGTTTACGCCATAGCGCTCCTCAACAGCAGCTGGATCATAGATCACCGTGTCGCTAAACCCACGCTTGAGTGTATAGACCGACACATGTTCATCGACCAGCTGCAACTCATCCATATCTCCAGTCACAATCATGACCTCGTACTGTTTCTTGTACTTTGCAGCCAATGTACCAATGAGGTCATCGGCCTCGAATCCCTTCACGCCAACGACAGGAATATTAAAAGCCTTAAGCAGATCAAGCGTCAGATCAAATTGCGGCACAAGATCTGGATCGGTTGGTTTGCGCGTCCCCTTATATTTCTCGTCTAGATCATGTCGAAAAGTCTTGCCCGGCATATCCCAGGCTACAACTACATAGGCCGGCTTCAGCTCACGAATTGCATTGAGCAGCATCATCGTGAATCCATACACACCATTGGTCGGCACACCGTCTTTGGTAGTGAGATGAGGAATCGCGTGAAAGCCACGGTGCAGCAGGGCGTGACCATCAAAGATAGCAACTATGGGACGAGCTTTTGTCATACTCTCGATTATACCTGCCTTGACCAGATTAGACGACCAAGTCGACGAGACTAGTGCCTAATACTATGCCAAATAGTCTTGATATTTTTTCGCTACAAAGCGTAAGCTACTTATATGGCACAGCAACAGTTAGACTTCGATGCACCATCCACCCCAACTACCAGCACAGCACCCCCGCCGATCGACACAGCTGCCATAGCTGCAGCCGGAGATCGGCGCAACGCCACCCCAACAGAAGAACGCCGCAGCCCGGCTCACGATGACCTGGGTGGCGGCACATCGCCCCACACCGTCGACGAGTCACACCAACGGCTCACCTGAACGCACCCTTCGCACCTTCCCCGCACAACTTCCCTTTACGTAAACGAAAAGCCGCCCTGGTGTTAAATCCAGGGCGGCCTTCGCTTTTTTTTCTTCACCGATTTCACTTCGCGATTTATTGGAGGTAGTCACGCAACTTCTTCGAGTCTTTGTGCTTACGGAGCTTGGCGAGTGCCTTGGCTTCAATCTGACGGATACGCTCGCGAGTCACGCCAAATTCCTGGCCGACTTCTTCGAGCGTGTGGCTTCGGCCATCGTCGAGCCCGAATCGCATACGAAGGATCTTTTGTTCACGAGGCGTGAGAAGAGCCAGCGTATCGTTGATGTGCTCCTTGAGGAGCTCGTAGGTAGCAGCATCTACTGGGCTAATCGTATCGTGGTCTTCGATGAATTCGCCAAGCGTCGAGTCATCATCTTCTCCGACGGTTGCATCAAGGGATGTCGTATCTTGGCTGATCTTCTGGATATGGAGGACCTTCTCAACGTCCATCTCCATCTCCTTACCAATCTCTTCTGGGGATGGTTCGCGTCCGAGCTCACTTGTGAGGCGGCGTTGTGTGCGAATAAGCTTGTTGATCGTCTCAACCATGTGTACTGGAATACGAATCACGCGAGCCTGGTCAGCGATAGCACGGGTAATAGCCTGTCGGATCCACCAGGTAGCGTAGGTAGAAAACTTAAATCCTTTGGTGTGGTCGAACTTTTCGACGGCACGGAGAAGCCCGCTGTTCCCCTCTTGGATGAGGTCGAGCAGATCAAGTCCGCGACCGATGTACTTCTTAGCGATCGACACAACCAGTCGCATGTTGGCTTCCGCCAATGCATCCTTGGCTGACTTATCTCCCTGGAGAATGCGCTTGGCAAGCATGACTTCTTCTTCGCCTGTAATGAGTGGGATCTTACCGATCTCACGAAGGTACAGACGGACGGAGTCGTCAGCGATGTCTTTGATGTAGTCTTCGTTGACGGCGTTCTCAACGTCTTCTTCTGGTTCGGTCTGCCAGATCAACTTGTCCTTCTGATCAACTACCTCGATACCTTGGTCGATGAATGATGAGTACAGATCATCGAGTAGCTCGACTTCTTCTTCGGCCTTTGGGAAAGCGGCCATAATCTCTTGCTGAGTTACGAAGCCTTGCTCGCGGCCCTTCGTAATCATTCGTTCGACAGTTGCCTTATACTGCTCTGGAATGTTTACTTCTGGGTTCGGAACTGCGGCTGGGTCTTTGGCTTTGCGTGGCATAAAAATAAATCCTCTTACTTCTTAAAGGTGAGTCCCGGGAGTCAGCTGGATAGTCAGCTAAAGAGCTGAACCCTCGCCGACGACGAGAGCTTGATATTGCCGCAACAGATCTGAAGCCTGGTCGAAATCACCGGCTTGTTCTGCTGCTGCTATGCGGCGCGATAAGGCGCGTTTTTTCACTGAGTAAATGTGTTTTTGCACTGTGTGCACTTGGGTAAAGGCTTCAAGCCCTAGCTCGTGCTCGTTGAGCGATGAGTATTCATGTTCACCCCGTAACGTGAGTATATTAACACGTTCTGAATCTGTTGACAAGGTTTTCGACAGCTGTTTGACAGTATACTTTGGGTGTTTTTTGAGCACTCTGAAAAACTCCCTATTCGTGTCTGTCATGTCTGCCGGATCAATATCGTCTAGGACAATTCTCGTGGCTGGGTAGGCCAACAGTAGCTCTAGTAGCATTTCTTCAAACTGTTCTTGACGTCCAGTGACAACTTTCTTCGGCGCAACAGGCTGTTCTACTTTTGTGTTCGATGGGGCTGTTTTGCGTGGCTCGCGAGACAATGTTTCTCGAAGGAGACTTGTCTCAACACCCACTAATCCAGATAGTTTTGTGAGGTAGTGTTCTTGTTCAACTTTGTCAGTAATGAGCTTCAAAAATGGGATGATTTGCGCGACCAGGCGCTTCTTAGCGGGCCCTGACGAGAGGTCAGCTTGGCCAGTATAGAGCGTCAAGATATAGTCCAGCGCGTAAGTCGAATGATCCAGGGCCTTCTTCCAGGCCTTAGGGTGTAGACGGGCCATCTCGTCCGGATCCTTAGCTTCGTCGTAACTCACTACCTCAACCCGTGACGAGAGGTTAAGCCCCATGGCAATCGCTTTCTCTGCTGCCTTACGGCCAGCCTCATCATTATCAAAGCATAGCTTGATCACATCAGCTTGCCGGCTCAATATAACTAACTGCTCAGAGGTCAACGCTGTTCCACTTACTGCCACAACCTGCTCAAGTCCACGCTGTGACAAGGAGATAACATCAAGATGTCCTTCGACGATCACGATCTCCTTCTCCTTACGCATGGCCTGTTTTGCCTGATGCAGCCCAAAGATTGCCACAGACTTATGATAGATTGGCGTTTCGGGTGAGTTGATATACTTAGCAGCCTTCTGGCCATCCGTCAGAAGACGGCCGCTGAAGCCTATCACTCTTCCTTGCTGATCAAAGACCGGAAACATGATGCGGTCACGGAAGAGGTCATAGCCCCCACTTCCCTTCTCTCGACGGCCTGCAAGGCCGGCACTATGGAGTTCGTCAAAGGTAAACTTTTTGGACTGAGCATAGTCCAAAAAGGCTGACCAGCCGTCGGGGGCGTAGCCTAACTTGTAGCGCTTGATGCTCTCCGTCGTTAGCCCCCGGGTCTCGCGTACATATTTCAAGGCTGGAGCGTGCTGGGAGAGCTGAAGATGATAAAACTTCATCGCCAGATCAACTAGCTCATACAGTCGCAACTTCTTACTACTATCTTCCGGCCGACCACTTCGGCTCAAAGTTACACCGGCTCGATCAGCCAGCATCTCAAGAGCCTCAGGAAAGGTCATCCCCTCCATACGCATGATGAAGCTAATCACATCCCCGCCTTCGTTATCGCCAAAGTCGTGCCAGATCTGCTTGTCTGGACTCACGAAGAAGCTAGGTGTGCGTTCAGTACGAAACGGCGAATTCCCCTTGAAATCCTTACCGGCCTTCTTGAGCTCAACGTAGCCTGAGATAATCTCGACTATATCAAGACGCGATTTTACGAGTTCAGCATCATTCATACATTGATTATACGTGCATCACAGGTAAAAACCGATCATCGCACGAACCAAGATTCATTTGCCTTCAATAAGCTCCAGCAGTTCGGGCAATTCGTTCATACCGCGGCTTCCTAAAAAGTGACCGTGTCCAGGTATGCATACCAACTCAGCCTGAAGCTTGTGCGCCAGTCGACGCGTACGATCCGGCGTCACGATACGATCATCATCGCTATAAACAGCCACCCACCGCCGGGCTGCCGGAAGGACTACTGACCAATTTGGCTCGGGTTCGAAGAACTTTGCAGCCTCGGGGCGTGGCGCGTCAAAAAAACCAGACACAAGGAAGATACCCGCAAACACATGCGCCCCCTTCAGATCTTCAACTAATCGCAAGGTGAGCCACGTACCAAGAGAGTGCGCCACAATAATTGTCCTCTGATCAAACTGGGCCGATAGCTGTACCAGCTCGGTGCGCCATCGATCAAATCGGTGTGGTGCATTCGCTTCAAAGTGTGGAGCGATCACTCGGTAGCCCTTCTCTTCTAACTTAGCAGTAAGCCAACCAAACCACCCTACAGTTGGGTCGTCATTCCAGCCATGCACCAAGAGAGCGACTGGCCTCTCATCGAGCCCTACTTCCACTGCCAGTTCTTGAGAAGGTTATCAAAGGCCGTGCGACTCGCTTCGTCGTTGTACGCACCAGTCACGATAAAGGCAATAAACTTCTTCTCTTCAAATGACTGGTCGGTGTCCGGCAAGACTATAAAAGCGTACGCAACAACTTCCCCGTTTGAAGATGATGTACTCGTGACCTTTACGGTATCAATATTGCCCACCTTTATATCCTGACGCTCGGCCACCGTTCGTCCAGCCGTCGTACTCGAAATCAAGCCTTCTAAGATCTTGCCTGAATCAAATTTCTGCGCCTTGCCCTGATCAGCCGTAGGGTCGGCACCAACGAGATCAAAGTCTTTGTATGGAGACACGACTACAGTCGATGACTTAGTCGCACCATATGCAACTGCCAATCGACAGTCTTTATTTACTTGTATCTCCGGATTCTCGGGTACCTGCACGTAGTAGCACTCCGTCTCTACTTGGGCATACCCGAGTGGGAGATTCTTGCGACTTGTATCCCGCTTGGCTTGGGAGGCGGGAGGAGGTGTTGAGGTAGAAGTGCCCTTCTGTGCAGTCGGTAACTTCGTTGAAAGATACCAGGCACCTAAGACGAGCCCACCTACCAGAACCAGTACGAGCATGACGATGAGTGGTGTATGTGACGACTTCTTTTTGTGTGGCACAAGCGGCATAAGGGCTGCCTCGGCGACATGCGGGGCAGGCACATTACTGAACGGCTGACTGTAGGCCGACTCAGCTAGTCCTTGGGCGTGAACATCATTACCTTTTGGAACGGGTGCGAGCCGAACTGGAGCCGCCTGAATAACTGGCGGGTGAGGCTCTTCAAGATCCTGTAGGTCCAGCACACTGGGATCAGCTGGCGGATGTACGGGTAGTGGTTCGGATGGTAGCTCTGTCGCAAAGTCCTGCGCCGGTGTCGTTGAAGCGGGAGCGGGAGCTGATTCAGGCTGTGGCATTGGCGGAGTATATCCATCAACCAAGGGGTTATGAAAGACCGGAGGAGACACGCTCGGAGGCGGTGCTACGGGAGGAGTTGAAGGAGTCGCATCGTTCGGTGACATAGCAAAATTATAGCATGTTGCTTACGCTCACATCTGTGAGAAGGTACCCGACACCCACCCAAGTCAGGTACAATAAGGTCATGATTGAAAAGCTCAAAAAACTTGTCCCCCACCAGCTCATCAATGGCTTTCACTACACTGAAGCCATTGCAGCAGGGGTTGCCTACCGACATCCAACCAAGAAAATGATTGTTATTGGCATCGTTGGAAGCAAGGGCAAGACTACACTCGCCAATCTGCTCTGGGCAGCCTTGTCGGGGGATGGCTCTACCGTAGGTCTTATCGGTACGGCCAACATACGTATTGGCCAGCAAGAAAAGCTGAACCCCTACCACATGACAATGCCCGGGCGTCACAAGCTTCAAAAAACGCTGGCGATAATGAGAGATGCCGGCTGCCAATACGCCATCATGGAAGTGCCGTCAGAAGGCCAAGCACAATGGAGGCACGTCGGAATCTACTTTGATGCGCTCATCTTCACCAATGTCACCCGTGAACTCATGGCCAGCCATCGATACTCTCTTGATGTCCTTCATGAGCACAACAAACGCGTCTTCCAGCAGACAGAGCACCAACGCACGAAGACACTACAGGGCCGCGTCCAGCCCAAGATACTTGTGGCCAATGCTGATGCCGAGCACTTCAATGCCTACTTTTCCCACTTCGCCGATATCAAGCGTAGTTATAGCTTGCACGCTAAGAGCAATTACAAAGCGACCCATATTGAATCCGATCCGCTCGGTAGCACCCTCGTCATAAACAAACACCAGTATCGAATCAATATCCCAGGTGTCGTAAATGTCTCCAATGCCGCTGGAGCTATCGCTACCGCACTTGAACTAGGCAAGCGTCCATCCGATATTGCACTCGGCCTCAAGTCGTTAGCGGGCGTGCCTGGGCGGATGGAACGCATCGAAGCCGGACAAGACTTTACGGTCATTGTTGACTATGCGCACGAGGAGACTAGTATGCAGGCCCTCATGGATGGAGCGAAGCAAATGAACGTCAAGACTGCTAAAGTCATTACTCTTCTCGGCGCCGAGGGTGGTGGTCGGGATGAAGTGAAGCGCCCGCTCATGGGCGAGATCGCAATGCGCGGGAGTGATGCGGTCATTATTACAAACGTAGATCCATACTATGATGACCCCGATAAAATCCTCGATGATATCGAAGTCGGCATCAAGCAGGCACGTGGAAAAATCAACCAAACATACTGGCGAATTGCCGACCGTAGAGAAGCAATTCGCCAGGCACTGCAGCTCGCTAAAGCTGGCGACTTAGTACTATTGACCGGTAAAGGGTCTGAACAGTCGATGGTAATCGGGGGCAAAAAAATTAGCTGGGACGATCGAAAGGTCGTAATGGAGGAACTCAAGAAAGTTGTCACAGCCCAGAAGAAAAACCCGCGTAAAAAAGTGTAATCTGCGCACGCTACTTGGTTTGATTCAGCTGATGTAAAAAATACTCACTATTTCCGTAGTGAGTATTTTTGATTATTCCGTATCTGCTTTATAGCACTTTGTACTCATTTTTTGTTCTTTTTATCGCCCCACTGCCAAGCCGGCAATTCACCGGTGCGATATGTGATGACGAGTAGCACCCCCGTCAAAATTAGGCCCGCTATGAGCGATGCCACAACAGCAGTAAGCGTCTCGCCATACGCAAGCTGAATGCCGACGACCGCGCCGACGAAGGCAATCGTCCAAACGCCGATAACAGTCCAGCCCTGCCATGTGGCTGGAGTCCAACCCCAGCCATACCGCTTGGCCCGAAACCAAATGTGCTTATCTTCTTTCATACACTTATTCTACCAAACCATTGTGGGCTCGTCCGGCCTCGGCCATACAATAGCACCCACCGACCACCTCCAGAAAACCATCCTCCCGCAGGCCACTCAGAGCAGCCCGGACCTGGGCTTCATCAAATCCCTCAAAAGATCTTTCCAGCCGATCCAAAGATTCTGGCTTCGTGAGGAGATACTCGAGCAACAGACCGCGAAGTTGGCGCAGCGATCCAGCAAAAGCAGCCTGACGCGAATAATGACGGCTTCGTCGGTTTGGATTAACGACCTGTGTCGAGAGGTACGATCCATAGTCCATTAACGCCCAATACCACTCACGCGGGTGCTCATGATCAACCGCCTGTTCAACCAGCGGCAAGATATCTTTATCGTGTACTTCCTCTTCGTCAGGAAAGAAATGATGAATGAAGACTCGACGGATATTCGTCTCGATAAATACAACTGGCTTATTAAAGGCATAGGCCCGCACGGCACCGGCCGAATTGGGACCGATTCCCCGAAAGGACGTAAGGTCTGATTCACCGGATGGTAGCTCACCGTCAAAGTCGGTCACCACCCGTCCAGCTACGGCGTGGAGCCACAAGGCACGACGATTATAGCCGAGCCCTTTCCACACTCGTACCACTTCGGACTGAGCTGCGCTCGCTAGACTCTGCCAGTCAGGCCACTCCGCAATAAACTCATTAAACTTCACTATCACACGACTCACTTGAGTCTGCTGCAGCATAAACTCGCTGACAAGCACGTTGTATGGCGAAGGGCCATCTCGCCACGGCATAGTGCGGCCATGATCACGATAGTAATCCCAGACGATATCGCGGAAGTCAGACATAGCTCGATCTTTCATGCTCTCAGTATAAAGGTATGAGCCGGTCCCCCACTAGGGAGAGACCGGCTGATGTCCAGATTCTCACATTAGAGAATCTGGACGTTCTTGCGAGCCCAAGCCAAGCTCTTGAGAGCTCGCTTACGACCAGCGCTGAAAGGTTCTTCGATGCCATGTGGGTTCGGCTCGGCATTTCGCCAGAAGTAGTTCCAGCGCGCCCGATCCGGATTCACCCACATCAGCTGCAGCATATCCGATGGCTTGCCATCGACGATGCCGCCCTGATGGACTCGTCCCACCAAGATAAATCCCACCCCCAACTGGAGCCGATACGAAGCTGGGTTGCAGGCGTACACACCAGCATCGACTGCCAGCATGTCATGCGCTGTCACCGCAAAATAGAGCGAGGCTCGTGCGGCAGCGCTGGCAATGCCCGCGCTCCATTATGTCTGGTCATAGATGACCGCCCCGGCTGTGCCGCGACGATTCTCAATGCCCTCTACTCCGATTGAACCGATAGGACGATCATCGATGGTAATCGCCCAACCAAATCCAGTCGGGTCAGCAGCACGTTCTGCGATCCACGTCCGCTCAGCTTCGAGACTCGGCGCAAACACTCGTCCCAGCGTGCGAACCACGCTATAGGACTGCATGCCATCGACCATATGTTCGGCGTCATCGAGCCGGTATGGCCTCATGCCGATCAGCTGACCTGAATCTGTCGTAACAGTCATACGATTTCCTGCACCCATATCATTCCTTTCAAGGAAGGTACTCCGTCTAGCACCGCTAAACGGTCTGGTTCTTTCTGAACCAGATGACTACCGAGAACTCTTCGTTTTATTCATAAGTGTGTGTAGAAATAAAATGACCTCCATCTCGGAGGTCATCTACTTCAGAGTACAAAATGTACGTGCTTAAGTGAGCCTCCCTGTGGGAATAGCAAATCCGGCAATAACGCGCTGCGCATCGCCCGAAGGGGTATTAAGCATGTAATGTTTGTAATTCATAAGAGTAAATATAACACCATAAGCATAAAGTGTCAATATTTCGATGAAAATGGTTAATATTGGGTGCGAGAACTGAGAAAAAAGATACCCTCTCAAACCCGCTTCTAGACTATCAAAACCGGTATAATACCACCATATGGACACCCCTCACAAAGTGCCGCTGGAGCCTCAACCAGATCCAGAGAATTCCGGCCCAAAGGAGGCCAGCGACATCAAAGCCAAACATCCACTCCACCACCCTGATGCTGCCCCCGATTTTGTCTACGATCCGCTCAAAGACAAAGGGCACAACCTGCGCCCAATGGTGCCAACCCCACAAAAGCGCGGACACTGGAAAAAGGCTCTCATTATCCTTGCCGTCCTCGCCTGTGTCGGTGCGGCATTTTTCCTTGTTTTTGCTTACCACAATGTCATTAAGATTGCCCCAAATTTCTTTAACCTCTCTCAAAAACTCAAAGGTGAAGATGAGGGCCGAGTGAATATTCTGCTGCTTGGTGTCGGTGACCCCGGGCACGAAGCCGAGGGACTATCTGATACTAATATCCTCGTCAGCCTTAATACCCGAGATAAAAAGGTCTCATTCACCTCTATCCCACGCGACACACGAGTGAAGATTCCGACCTACGGCACCGCAAAGATTAATAATGCGCATGCTTATGGCGGCGTGCCTCTAGCCGAGCAGACCGTCGGAAACTTCCTCGACCAGCCCATTCACTACTACGTGAAGGCTAACTTTACCGGCCTAAAGCAAGCGGTCGATTCTGTTGGCGGAATCGAGATCAAGAATGAGGATCTCCTCAGCGATAGCGAGTATCCCTGTGACAACAACCAGTGGAGAAGCTGTGGTTTTACACTCAAGCCCGGCACTTACCAAGCTGATGGTACTCTAGCCCTTAAGTATGCCCGGTGCCGCAAAGGAACGTGTGGTGATGACTTTGGTCGAGCTGCTCGACAACAAGAAGTCATCCAGGGCATCCGCACCAAGGCCCTCTCACTCGGTACGATCCTCAATCCCGCCAAGATCACGAGCCTCATACAGACGGCTGGCGATAATGTTAAAACCGACCTTTCGGTAGGAGAGATGCAACGACTCAACGAGCTCACCAAGGACGTTTCCAACGATCAGTTTATTAATGTCGTACTGTCTTACAAGACCGATGGATTTCTCAAACAAGCCACCGACGGCACTTCAGACATCGTGCCAGTCGACAGTACGCTCAAGACAATTCAGGCTTTTGAAAAAGACATTTTCTTCCTTGGCCCAATCTGGCAAGAAACCCCACTAGTGCTTATACAAAACGGCACCCCAACAGTCGGTATCGGCGGACAACTGGAGAAGAAAATAAACGCCGGTGCCTCACCAATAACCGTCACTGCAGTCGCCAACGCACTCACCAAAGACCACACTACGACGCAGATCATTGACTACACCAATGGATCCAAGTCGCACACCAAGGACTACCTCCAGGGTCTCCTCAAGGTCCAGGCCACCGCTCCAGAGACCGCGGTGAAGAATCCAGCCCAAGACTTTACGATCATCATCGGGAGCGACTACGCCAACTACCTGCCAGCTGCGAGCTCGACGCCAAGTGTCCGCTGAACAGAGAGAGACGGAGCCGACAGAGTCAGCTCGCCAGCACCTAGAGCGACTTGGACAATCCGGAAAATTTCTCTTTCACGGCACACCAACTCGCGATATTACTGAGTTTGAACCAAGGCAGGCACACAACTACGACCACACTACAGGAAAGAACATACCGGACGGTGCACCAGCTGTTTTTGCAGCTGATAGACCAGATGTGGCGATCTTTATGGCGCTTGTGAATCGGACGAATAGTATCGATGATACGAATGGCTGGAGTGGCAGTGGCATACGCACCGAAAATGGCGTTCGGACAGCCGAGTTTCGTGCCACCAAGAATCTCATTGATGGTGCCCGGCTACCTTCAGCACGAGGCATAGTATATGTTTTCGACAGAGAGTCATTCGAGCCACGCTCCCCTAATGGCTCTGAATGGTCATCTCTCAAACCGGTTTCTCCCATTGAGTCGATCACCGTACGTAGCACAGACTTTCCCGAAGCAATCACAGAGATAGCTACTGAACCACCTGAGCCTTCCCGGCAATAAGCTTGTTCTCTTTGCATTCGTATTACCTGATACAATGAGGTCATGTCAGATCTCGGCTACAGCCAAAATAACCAAGCCCATCGTCCACTAGCCGATCGTCTCCGGCCAGGCCACGTCGATGATATTGTGGGGCAGGAACACATCGTTGGACAGGGCCAATTTATTCGGCAGCTCATCGAAAAAGGCGAGGCGACTTCACTCATCTTTTGGGGCCCACCTGGATCCGGCAAGACGACTCTAGCTCGCATCATTGCCAGCTCGGGCAATTACCATTTTCGCGAAATATCGGCCGTCACCTCGGGGAAGGCTGATATCACAAAAGTAATTGAAGATGCCCGTGCCATGCAAAGGCTCGGCACCCAAACAATTCTCTTCGTCGATGAGATTCATCGTTTTAATAAAGCTCAACAAGATGCCTTCTTGCCGGTCATCGAGAACGGCACGATCATTCTCATTGGCGCCACGACCGAGAACCCTAGCTTTGAGGTCATCGCTCCCCTTCTCTCCCGCAGTCGTGTTATCGTCCTTGAGTCACTCAAACAAGAAGAGCTCGTCGTCATCCTCAAGCGAGCCATGAAGACGTACGCCAGCACGAAAGCTCAGCCAGCCGCACTCAAGCTCCTAGCCGAACTCTCAGCTGGAGATGCTCGAGCGGCGCTTAACGGGCTTGAGGTCGCCATTCAGCTATCGCCCGCCAAAGTTGAGGTTGAGACCATCAAGCAAGCTATGCAAAAAATGGCGCTGAGTTACGACAAGACTGGCGACTATCATTACAATCTAATCTCAGCCTACATCAAATCAATGCGAGGGAGCCATGTCGATGCCGCACTCTTCTATCTCTTTCGCATGGTTGAGGCTGGTGAGGACCCAAAGTTTATTGCTCGCCGAATGGTTATCTTTGCATCTGAAGACATCGGTATGGCTGCACCAGCCGCACTCAATCTTGCCACCTCATGTTTCCTGGCAGTCGAAAGGGTCGGCTATCCCGAATGCGAATACCACCTTGCGCATACTACGATCGCGCTAGCCCGCTCACCAAAGAGTCGGACCGTAGCTGATGCGATGGCGCGAGCCAAGCAAGCCGTGAAATCCTACCCAGCAGCACAGACCCCACTCGGCTTACGAAATGCCCCAACTAAACTCATGAAGGAGCTGGGTTATGGTAAAAATTACAAGTGGAAGGCCGACTTTCAGGCACCGGATGGTTTTCTCCCTGAAGAGTTACAAGACGAACGCTTTTATTTTGATGACGATATCGGCTGATTATACTTATGCTTTGAACTCAGTACGCAGCTTGATACGCTACACATCGTACGCGAGACAAGGGATATAAAACCGGCCCCATTGGGAGCCGGTTTTATATGTAGGCCGGAATAGGTACCCTTAGACCGTGCCAGCCAAATAGTGTTTGCGTAGTTCTGGTGAGAAGTGCTCAATAGCGTATCTCAGTGTCGTTCGCGGCATAGTCTTGTACCTATCAGACTCGAGGAGCCAGTCTTGCTCGATACGCTCATCGACTCGCTTGCCCACTTCGCGCAACATCCAGCCGACTGCCTTACGGATCAAATCGTGCTCGTCATCCAAAAGGATTTCAGCAATAGTGAGTGCTGGCTCAGCCTCGCCCTGTTTGATGAAGTGAAAACAGGCCAACATAGCGATACGACGATCCCATATGAGCCGGGAGTGGGCCAACTTCTTGAGTGTCATAAAGTCTGTATTAGCCACGTGCTGGCCGACAATATACTCCGCTGAAGTATCTACTAGATCCCAGTTATTAACATAATGACTATGATTCAGATAGAATTCGTACACTTCCTGTCGTTTTGCAGCATCACCCTTCTTGTACAGGTTCACGAGTAGCAAGCAGGCCGCCAGACGTTCTTCATGCCAGTCACTCAAAAGCAGCTTCTCCACTTCCGCCAAGGCTAAGGGCGCATGCCGCTTCACTATCAGCCGAGTCTCGGGGACTTTAACTCCATAAAACTTATCTCCTTCCCCATATTGTCCCGGCCCAGTCTTGAAGAACCACGCTGAAGCCTCCGCTCTTTCGAGCGTGCCGAGGGCTTGCAGATCCTCTCTGACTGCTGCTGCGGTATGCATACACTTAAGCATAGCTAATAATAAAAAAGACTGCGAGCTCCGGGAGAAAACTCCCGGAGCTCGAATGTGACTACTAGCCGATCAGGCTTTCGGTACGGCGATGGTGCCGGCCCGGGCCGACGGCCCGCCAGGGATTGATCTGGCGGTGGTGGCGAATGGCAGGAGCGTTGAGCTCCACGATGAGACCCCTGATCGAGGTCTCGTAATCGGTCTGGTTGAAGGGGCCGTGTGACCCCTCCCACTCCATCTCGTAGCGGACCGGCTGGGTGCCGGCTCGGCTGAAGACGATGCGGGTATCCCCGGACTCGATCTCGTAAACCGCATCGCTGGTCTCGGTCGTGAGAGCCAGCAATGCATCGAGGTGCTTGCGTGCCTCTGCGGGCGTGAGCTCCACGACCTTTGTCCCATGCAGCAAGCAAACGACTTGCTTGCCACCGGTCATGCTCAGTTTGTCCAAGGCCGGCAGCGTTGCCAGCCTCTCGTCGCTACCGATGAGCCCACTAGCCCTGCCGGCCATTTCGATGGTATTCTGTGTCATCTTCCCCCTTGTGTAATTCCGAATCATTTGACACGAAACTGCATATTACCATATTGTCAGCTTAAGCACAATAGAATTTCTCGCTCTATAGTTACATAGAGCGGGAGCGCTGTTTAGCCAGAAATTGCTGATGGTAGTCTTCGGCTGGCCAAAATTTTGTCGCTGGTTCGATCTTCGTCACAACTGGATCGGCGTAACGACCACTTTCATTAATCTCTGCCACAACCTTTTCAGCGGCAGCCTGTTGATCTGGCGAATGATAAAAAATAGCACTGCGATAATTTTCCCCAACATCAGGACCCTGTCGATCAATTTGGGTTGGGTCATGCATTTGCATGTATTTTTGAACTAAGTCCTCATACTCAATCACCGACGGGTCAAATGTCACACGCACTGTCTCTGCATGACCAGTAACGTGAGAGCAAACCTGAGCATACGTTGGCCGTGGCATCGTACCTCCTTCATAGCCGACTTGCGTCCTGATGACGCCTGGCAGGTTCAAAAACTCATCTTCAATCTGCCAGAAGCAACCGCCAGCCAGATCGGCAATTTCGTGTTGGTGTGGAGCGTCTTTCATACGCACAGTATACGCCTTATACTTGAGACATTATGGCAACGTCCAAAAACTTCTTCCTCAACCCTCGCACCAAGCCAATCATCATTGCTCATCGAGGCGCATCCGGTGAGGCACCCGAAAACACCATGGCAAGCTTCAAGCTTGCAGTCCAACAGCAGGCCGATGCAATCGAGCTAGACGTCCAGCGGACAAAAGATGGCCGGCTCGTCATCATGCACGACAACACACTTGGCCGCACCGCCAAGGGACGTGGCAAAATCTCATCCAAAACCCTTCATTATCTCGAGCGCATTGATGCCGGCTCTTGGTTTGACCCCGCCTTCTCACAGGAACGTATCCCTTCACTCGGCCATGTACTTGATACCTTTGGAGCCAAGACACAATACGTTGTCGAGCTCAAGTTTTACTCTCGTGACAAGGCTGGCTTCGCTCGACAAGTCTACGAGATGATCGCCCAGAGAGGCCTCCTAGATCACACTATGTTCCTATCTTTTTCGAGCCGCATCCTTGACGCCATCAAGCAACGTGACGAAAATACTGTCACCTGCCTTGCACTCGTTCCCCACGCTCCACTCACTCGAGCCCGCGCCGCACGACGCCACGATGTCATCGCTACGAGCGTACATAGCCGGTGGCTGCACGGACGCATTGGCAAACGAGATCAGCCAATTAATACTTGGATCGGCGCCGGCAAGCCAGCTCAAATACCAAAGCGACGTACCGATATGATCACCACTAACTATCCAGCCGACACCCGCGCCCTCTTAGGATAATCATGGACAAACTAGCCAACGCCTTACCGCACCGACGTACACGTATCTACATTGCGGCAGCGACTGTCTGCATTATTCTCCCTTCAATACTAGGCTGGTACCTCTGGAAGCAATTGAGCCGGCCGGCCGCTCAAGCCCAAACTCTATCAAGCTCAACGGTCATACCCCTTACATTCTCAGTTCAGGGATTGGACACCTCACTACAAGACCTCGTAATTACTGCCATCGAAGCACTTCCTCAGGACTACCAACGCACTCAATTCTCAGCCGATGTCGAGATCATCACTGATCCAAATGGGAGTATTGAAGCCCTCGGAGATACCCAAGCCCAACCGATCAAATCTGCGACTATTCTGTCGACTGCCGTCAAAAGACTGGACGTTCGCTCCGATAAGCTCTCGCAAACTGATCGCAAAAAAATCAGCGAGCAACTTGCCCAGGAGCTCAAGCCAAAATCCACCTGGACCTACCTAGCGCTCGGTGACATCATTCCTGCCCGCGATGTATACACCTACTCGCGTCGTCTTGGGTTTGGTTATCCCTACCTTAGCGTGCAGGAACGTACCAGATCGGCTGACCTCACCGTATCCAACCTTGAAACGACTATTGCCGACAACCAGGCATTTTTGCAAGGCGAGGGTGTGCTCAACTTTACCGCGCCAAAAGCATCACTCGAAGGCATACAGGCTAGCGGGATTGATGCTGTAAATCTCGCAAATAATCATTCTATGAATGGTGGCGCCACCAAGGTCGCAGAAATGCTCACCAATCTCACCGCTTCAAGAGTTGGCACCTTTGGTGTAGGCCCAAAAGGCACACTCGCCACCTGGAATACTACCGTGCAAGGCGTCACAATTGCCCACCTCGGATACAACACTGTGCCTGGTAACATAGAACCCACCGCAGCCACGCCTGGAACACAGCGCATACCCCTTAAACCTTGGGGTACACTCAGCCAAACCGACATTCAACGCGTCCAAACAGAGATACAAGCCGCCAAAGCTACCAACGATATAGTCATCCCTTGGTTCCACTGGGGCACCGAGTACACCCATGACGCCAACGAAGAGCAGCGGGCGCTCGCCCATGCCGCTATAGATGCCGGTGCCGAAGTCGTCATCGGCACCCACCCCCACTGGACGCAGGGATTTGAATGGTACAAGGGTCACCTCATCGCCTACTCTCTGGGCAACTTTGTCTTCGATCAAAACTGGAGCGAAGAGACCAAGCGCAGCGTAGCTCTCGAGCTCACTTTTTCGGATAAACGCGTCACTGGTGCAAAACTTCTCCCAGCCCGTGTTGAGAACTGGGTCCAACCGCATTTTCTCGAGACTACCAGCCCCGTCTATACTCAAATTCTCGAGAACATAGCACGACATTCGTGGTGGAATGAGGCCTCTTGAAATTTTAAGCCAGTTATGCTAAAATGATGCTATCGTATTCCATACGGTAGCTATGAAAAACACAAAAAACCCTCCTCAAGGACCATCCAATACACTGACCGCAGTCGCTGCAATTACTTGCATCGTGGCGCTTGCGGCCAGTGTATTTTTTGTGCCTTCCCCTAAGCGTCAAGCGCAGGCTAGTAGCGAGCTCGACCTTACTACAGCCGCCCAAATTTGTGCGAGCACGAGTAGTGTCGCAACGAACTATGGCGACTGTCATGTCATGGTAGAAACCATCTCAGCACTTCGCACTCCGCCAGTACCAGTAAGCAAGTTCAGTCCGTCCTACAAGTCTCTCTCGGACTGCAAAGAAGCTGTAAACTATATCTTTCAGGACCGCGTCGACTACCCTCGCGCACTCAAGGTCGTCTACCGAGAATCCACCTACAATCCTCTCGCCCGCCGCCCAGGTAGCCAATATGCAGGCTGTGCGCAACTCTCGTACACCCTGCAAAAGACTTTTCTCAAAGGCCCATGGCAAGATCCTTTCTTTAATGTACTTGCGCTTCGTGACGCTGTTGATAGCCCTGCGTGGGGATGGTGTCACTGGGACCTCGTGAATTATTGTCTCCCTGGAGGAGAGTTTTAGCCTTGAGCCGTAAACCACATGGCCCATAGCTCTGTGCTTGCATAAGTTCTTTAAATATGTTAATCTCGAAAGGTTATCGGACCAGTCTGAAAGTCGCAGGGAGTTGATGCTGACACTTTGTCGGCAATCACGCAAACCTGAGAAATTGAGACCTTAAGCTTATTCACGCTGCAGACACCTTCGAAGCGTGGATGGATGAGACACCTAGTCTCGTCAAATTTGCTTAGCAACTGATAACACCCCCACCTGGATGACGGCACCGTGCCGCGTCCCCTACCTGGAGGTATCCAGACATGAGTAGTACCACGAAGAAACCCCGAAGTACCAAGCTGTTTGCGCTCCTTGCGCTCTGCTTGTGCGGATTGTTCATGGCATCCGCCTGCACCCCCGAAGAAGTTGCCCTCGTCGTGCAAGCCAAGTCCGAAGAGCAGCGCGCCGTCCTGGCCAGCTACAACGACGTACAGCGCAGCCTCTCTGACGCTCAGTTGGCACGTCTGGCCAACTGTGAGTCCGGCGGCAACCCCGCCGCGGTATCGCGCAATGGCAAGTACCGCGGGCTGTACCAGTTCAACCAAGGCACCTGGAACAGCACCGCCCAGTCCGTGTTGCCGGGTTACGTGGGAGTAAGTCCGTCGATCGCGCCTCCCGAAGTGCAGCACGCCATGGCTCGCGCGCTCTACGCCTCCCGCGGCCGCTCCCCCTGGCCAATCTGCGGCAGACGAATCTGACCCGTCCGCCCCTTGGGGCGAGAGACACGTATGTGTCTCTCGCCCCAATTTTTATTTAGACGTCTTTTTTTTGAGATCTAAGCTCGCCGAATTTATACAGAAGCGCTGCCCGGTCGTTTCCTTGGGACCGTCTTCAAACATATGCCCCAGATGTGCACCACACCGACTACAAGTAACCTCTGTGCGTTCCATTCCGTGACTCGCATCTGTTTTCATGTCTACCGAACCAGGTATAGCCTGGTCAAAGCTAGGCCAGCCCGATCCCGATTCAAACTTACTATCGCTATCGAAGAGCTTTTGACCACAGACCTTACAAACGTACGATCCATCTGCGTGCTCGTCCCAATACTGACCCGAGAATGGCGCCTCAGTCCCAGCATTCTGTGTCACTTCGTATTCCTCCAGTGTCAGCTTCTTGCGTAATTCTTCTTGATCTACCTGATATGCATCAGCCATTCGAGACTCCTTTTTTACTCATTATCTGTTGAGCTCCAATCTTTACGACAGCGTGTAGTTGTCGGAATGCAGCTGCTATCTGCGGAGACTCGATAAGTACACCGATCGTTTCTTCCGCATACGAAATAATCGCCGTCTTGTCACCATAGGTATAGATATTCACAGGTTCATTGTACGCCTCGGGTGGCAGCCAGCTCATATCACGCCCCAGGCGCTCATCATTCTTGCTGGCGTAGCGCATCACGTCCTCTTCAGCCGGTTCAATACCGTGAATCTTCAAGCCCAACTCGTGTCGCTTCTCGATAAACTCATACAGCTTGGTGCCGAGGAGGTTTTTGTCTCCATCAGAACGAATGAAGTACACATCCTTTCCGGTCCGCAACTGATCTCGATACATATCGACGATCCCCTCTTTGCCCTCAAAATACCGCACACCCGGTCGATTCTGATAGGTGTAAAAATAGCTGAGCAGAGCCGGCATCGATGCCTTCACCTGCTGCTCGGCTTGATGAACTTCTTTGCGACGTGACTCCATCAGTCTTTCGAGTGAGGTTGGATTTTCAGGCTCATAAGCCAGCTTCTTGCCTCTTTGACTACGCTTCACGAGTTTCAGCTCTTCGAGCTTCTCGAGGACAGTATAAGCATTCGTCCGTGTTTCAGCGGTAGCTTTAGCCAACTCGGGTGGTGTCATCAAACCACCCTTAATTAGGGCCAGATAGATCTTGGCCTGAGAAGCCGTCAGCCCCAACTGCACCAGTGTTTTTTCATTCATTTTGTCGGCTCCATTACGACACTTATTATACTCATTTTACAGGTTTAAAGTCAATATCTGACTTAGTTGTATTTACATTTATACCTTTTTCTGGCATAATACATCAGGTCAAGGCAACACCGCCGAAACCTCGAGCCAGAAGCGCTCGACCCCGCACCCCACAAGGAGCACACATGAACAGCACGCAGACCCGCACGCAGACCCGCACGCGCACACTACAGCTCGACCACATCCGCTACGAAGACCACATCGGACGGATGACCGGCCGACGCACCGGCGGAACCTACCACTACACGGAGCTCTGGGCGCTCGGCACCGACTCACACGGAGACAACCGACGCACCAACCTCTACCCTCACCTCCGGCTACTCTGGGGCACGCTCTCAGCAAAGCGCCTCACCGCGCTCACCCAGACCCAACCAGAGGCACTCACCCTCGAGACCAGCCAGCTGCTGAGCGAACTCGAAGCCTGGGTAGACCGAGCCAAGGCCTGGCACAAAGCCGCCGGGACCAACTGGAAGCAGCCTGCAAAGCAACTCGACGCAGAACAGCTCCTCCTCCGACTCGGCACCATCTGGCCAGGACCCTCGGCTACCGAGCCGGCCAGCGCGCACAAGGCACCCCAACCGCCTGCCAAGCACAAGCGCTGCGCACACTGCCAGCTCTGCGGAGAGCAACGACCCCGAGCAGGCATGCGAGGCTACGGCCAGGACTTCAAGCGCATCTGCAAACGCTGCTGGAAGACCCTGGATCTCTAACCACCGGGAGGGGGCACACCCCCTCCCCCGACTCGCGAGGTATAGACCCTCGCCTGACGAAGCCCAAGCCAGGGCGAAAGTCGGACGCACCCCACAAGGAGACACCATGACTGACCACGCCGCAGAAGCAGCTCGCGCTCGAGCCATGATCGGGCAAGGCAACGAGCTGAGGAGAAGCGCCAGCACTCGAGCACAAGAACTCGAGCGAGAAGCGAGCGACCTCTCGACTGAAGCTCACCGGCTCGACGAAGCTGCACGGATCTACCGAGAAGCCGCCCTGGTCGGCCTCCACGACACCGAGACCCCAGTCGACTCGAGCCAGAACCTCGACCCTAACGTGACCTACAGCGCGCAGCTGACAGAGCAAGCTAAAGCGCTGCGAGAAGAAGCCACCCTTCGGGCCGAAGCGCTCGAGGAAGAAGCGAGACAGCTGCATCGCCAAGCTCTCCCTCTCAGGGAGGCGGCTCGACGACTCCACGCCACCTCTCAGCCAGGTAAGCCTACGCCACCAGCGCGACGGAGCGGACGACGCGAAGACTCGATGGACCCCGACGCAGACTTCAGGCCAGCAGAGTGGTGGGACATGTAAGCCAGAGATAGGTTCCGGGGCAGACCTTCCAAAACTGCCCCCTGACTCGGGGAGTAAGCGCTCCCCCTGACGAGACCTCGACGAACGAGCGAAAGTCAGCCCCGCACCCCACAAGGAGCCAGCAATGGACACCAATCACGACGACCAGCTTATTGAAGCCCTCTCGGCTGACGCCGCACAGCTCAAAGAACGCGCCGAAGAGCGAGCTCGAGAGCTTGACGAGACTGCGCGACAGCTCCGCCAAGAAGCCAGAGATTTGCGAGACGAATCCACGCGAAAAGAGCTGGAAGCCAAGCAGACAGAAGAGGCTGCTGAGCGCATACGATCCGCAGCAGTGCCAGCAATACCGGCCGACAGGCGAGCCAAGTGCCGCAACGAATTCCATGGCGCCGGACGAAACTCCACAGTGAGCTCGTCTGGACACATCAGGCGGCAGAGCTGTGGCTGCTGGGAGTGTAGTGCATGCGGTGACAACGGAGACTGCGACATCCACGCCTGGAGAATATAGACCTCAACGACCAAAGGGTTCCGGGCGGTCCTTTCAAAACCGCCCCCGACTCGCGGGATAGTCCCGCCTGACGAGCTGCTCACCACAGCGAAAGTCGGCGTACCTACGAGAGGAATATGTAATGACGGACATCACAAACGAGGTATATATCTCGGTCGACATCGAGGCAGACGGCCCGATACCCGGCGATTACAGCATGATCAGCTTTGGGGCCTGTGTCGTTGGATCAGAGGGATGGCATGAGGAGTTTTATATCGAGCTCCGCTATATGACCGACCAATTTGTGCCTGAAGCCATGGCGGTCAGCGGATTTGACCGTGCCTACTTGCGCAACTGCTTGCCGGCCGCAGAAGCCACTCGACAGATTGTCGGCTGGCTCGATGACGTACAGGAAATGTATCCTCGCAAGCGATTGGTCATGGTCGGCTTCAACGCCCCCTTCGACTGGATGTTTGTGAACTACTACCTGCATCACTTCATCGGTCGCAACCCGCTCGGCATCAGCGCACTGGACAGCAAGTCTCTCTACATGGGAGCCACTGGCTGCACTTGGGGCGAAACCAGCATGGCCAAGCTTCCACCCGAGATCAAGCCAGAGACCGGTCTCACCCACAACGCCCTGCAGGATGCACGAGACCAAGCGATCATCTTCAACCGGATCATCGCACTCGGCCACAATCGCTAACAACATTGCCAAGTTACGGGGAGACCTTGCCAAAACTCCCCCTGACTCGCAGGGTATGCCCTGCCTGATGAGCTCTAGGAGAGCGAAAGTCAGACATCACTCAAAAAGAATTGGTATATCGGGGACTCAACGCCCCATAAGCTAGACATGTAAGTACCTCGACACAAAGGACATTCAATGGAACTCGAACGCAAATGGAGGCTCCTCAACATTCCACCCACCGGCCTACTGAGGGGTGAGCCACAACGACTCACACAGGCCTATCTCCCCATCGATGCAGGAGAGCATCGCATACGTACCGACGGCACGACCTACTGGGAGACCTGGAAAAGCGACGGCACGATCGCACGCACCGAGACCGAGCAAACGATCTCAGCTCAAGAATACAGCGATCTCCTCACTCCAGATCTGCCAATCGTCACCAAGGATCGATACACCTTTCTCGACGGTGGATTCACATGGCTGATCGACATCTGCTCCGGTGCCCTCGAGGGACTTGTGCTCGTTGAGCTCGAGCCCGCGGAGACCGGCACCGCAGCCGAAGACGTCGAACGCGTCGCAGCTGAACTGAACGCCATACTCTTCCCGACATGGCTCGGAAAGGGCATCGAGGTCACAGCCGATGCTCGTTACAAGACCAAGAACCTCGCGCGCTATGGCATTCCTCCCCTGAAAGGTGCGGCATGAACCAGCCTCGCAGCTTCGTCCTCAACGGTGGTCCGCAGTCCGGCAAGTCGACACTTTTTCGGCTGCTCGAGGAAGCGCTTGGCCGTCAATTGCTCTACTACCCCGAGGTAGCCAGCGTGCTACTCGGTGATCTGTGGCCTACGGTCAATCGAGAGGCAAGCTACCACCCTGCGTGGGTGCGGACCCTCCAGCGTGGAATCTTTCACACCCAGCGTGGACTTGAAGAGCTCGCCCAAGCAGTTGCGGCGGCTGACAATATTCCACTGATCGGTCACGATCGTGGTGTTTTTGACAACGCTGGCTATCTGGGCGTAACCGGCCGAGAGTTGGCGAAGTACTTTGGCGAATCATTCGACGGACTGATGTCCAACTATGATTTGGTCATCCACCTCGACACGCTGGCAACCATCAACCCCGGGGCTTTTGGGAACGACACCAACGCTACGCGATACGAAACACCCGAAGAAGCAGTGCTTCTCGACGAGCGTATCTGGAACGCCTACGAAGGACATCCGCATCACGTACGCATTCCGGCTACCGATGATTTTAGCGAGAAGATCGCTACAGTCTTCGAGCTCATTACTGCCCTTTGTCCGACTCTAGCGGCCTCACTCACGTGAGGCCGCTGTCACTTTTCAGCATAAGAACATTGTAGTCAACAGATATAAAAGCCGTGCTAGAAGGCCCAACAAAGCGTATAATAAAAGGATGTCAAAACTTTTACGTGAATATGACGCCCACATCGATACACTCCTTACAATCGCCAAGCGCGATGAGATGTATGTTGTAGCGCGTTGGCACAAGCGCGACTTTTATGCTGCTATATGGCGCAATCACCAGCTCGACGAAAATCGAATCGGACAAGATACCGGGCTCGGCCTCTATGTTTTTACGAAAACTGGTCACGTTGCGTTTGGCTCAACCAACGAGCTCTCTGACGAGGCCATACTCAAGCTGTACACCGAGCTCAAACACGCCGCTATAAAGAATGAAGATCTCGGAATTGCCAAAGCGCATGAGATCTATGACCTCAACCCGCAAGTGAATCTTGGCGAAGACAGCTTGCACTACCAGCACAAGCCACTGCTTGATTACGAACTCGATGAGTTGCCAAAGATACTGGCCGGGCTCGACAAACGAGCGGTAAAAGCCTGTCCAGATGCGAGCTTCAACGGCATGGGCAATATTGAGCAAGATCAATGGCGTATTGTCCGATCCGATGGGACGGATGTCGACTTTAGTATTCCTAAGGTTCGACTGAGTGCCCGTGCAACTATCCGTACAGACGATGGATCGGCCGAGTCCATGTATCGCGGAGCTGGTAACAGTGTCGAAGACCTCAAGGCTGCACTTGCCGCCACTGATGACCACTTTGAAGCTGGAATTAAGCAAGCTATCGAGCAGGCCGCGGCGCCATCTATCAAGGGCGGTAGCCCAGCCGTCATTATGGATGCTGAGCTTATCGGAATGATCGCACACGAAGCCCTTGGACATCCAGCTGAATCGGACATTATAGCTGGTGGTGGCAGTGTGCTGGGCGATGATAATGGCCGCTTTAAGTCTGGTGTGACCGTGGCCGATGCCGGCATCAATGTTACTGACCACGAAGAAGGACTCATACATGGGTTCCATCCATATGGCGCATTCGGCAACGCCCGTGAGCGAGTGAGTATCGTTAAGGATGGCAAACTTCACGAGTCAATTAGCGACATCTTCTCAGCTGCACGCATTGGAGTACCCAACAAAAACTGCGAACGCTCCGAAAGCTATAGTGCTCCTGCCATCCCGCGCATGTCTAACACCTATGTACATATCGATAATCATCAGAATATGGTCGAAGACGACAGTGTCTCCAAAGCTGTAATTGCCCAGCGCACATTACAAGCCAACGGTATGTTCAAGGATCACCCCACTGTTCTGTATATCCAGGGCATGAGTGGTGGATCAGTCAATCCAGCCGGTGGGACATTTATGTTTGGCACCCAATATGCATATGAGATCACCACCGACAGTATCACTCCCTACAAACCGGTTTCGTTCTCTGGTGATGCACTTTCTGCCCTCAAAAGTATTCGATTTGGAGCTGGCGAGATTGACACAAGCGACTTTGGTTTTTGCGGTAAGAATAGCCAGTCGGCTCACGTCAACAGTGGTGGAAACGCGCTCGTATTCCTCGAACCAAATGAAAGTCTCACGGTAGCCTAATGAGTATCCAGGACACCATTGAGCCCTACATCAGGGCACTTGAACACGACACAAGTATCATTAAATGGCGGCTGTACGCGTCATACGCCGAGCAAAGCACGGTTGGGTTTTCAAAGAAATCCGTTGCTGATATCTATCAACCCGCCAGTCAACAAGATGGTCTTAGCATGCAATACGCCATCGAGCTAGAAGGCACCAAAATCGCCTATGGGAGCATCAACCCCACGCAAACTAACCCCGATGACATGATTACCCTTGCTCACAAAACCGCCATCGTCAGTCCCGAAGCACTGATGCTCGCTAGCCACCCCAAGTCATCCACTCTCCCCAAGCTCATTCCAGACTCAGGCTACCCTGCCAACCTTCTTGCTACCCTTCTCCCCGAAGCCACCCGCATTCGTGAACTGCTCTTAGAGGGAGACCCAAAGTCGATCGAAGGTGAACTACAAGGAACTCATCGACACACAGCCTATGCAGACAGTACGGGCACTTCGGTACAAGTCGAAGCGAATCGTTTTGAAGGCAGTTACGAACTGGATGGTAGATTTGATGTCTCATTCTCGACACGCAGCTATGATCAACTCGTACCAAATCTTCAAAAGAACATCACCGAAAATCTCGCTTTTGGAAAGGCCTTGCGAGAGGACATCATTAAACCTGCCAAGAAACATCTGCCAATTTTCTTGATGGGCGGAGGAGAGTTGATAGACAAATTTCTCCTCAATCACCTCTCGGGCATGAGCATCCTAACTGGTAGCTCTCGATTCACCAAAGAAGATTTTGAGGCGCAGTTACTTGTCACTCACCCATCAGTCACCCTATCGTTTGATCAGACCCGTGACCTTCATATTGATAGTTTCGGTATCGACTCACAGGGAGTTATGAGCCAAAAGTATACTGCCATCCAGAACGGTAAACTTGTCGAGCCAATCTGCGACCTCAAGTCAGCTCATCGTCTGGGCTATACTGCTCGAACAGGCAGCAACACCGGTGAAGCCGTACTCAATAATCTCAAAACATTTGAAGATCTGAGTGCCGCGACGGGTACCTACCTTCTAGCATTTAGCGCACTCGGTATTCACACACAAAATGGTCTGCTCGGCACCTACTCACTCCCGTGCGCTGAGTGCCTTTACTTCAAGGACGGCAAGCTCGTCGGACCGGTCAAGCCAGTGATCACGGGTAACTTCTTTGATGTCCTCAAGAGCGATACGATGCAGTTTGTATCCACCCACCGAGAACAAGAGCCTATGCTCTTCTTTGAAACCGACGTTACGTTCTCTTAGCTAGCTCGTACAAACTATTGACCTACGCATTCACTCAGTATATAGTTGCAAAGCCTTATACACCCATGAAAGGTAGGCACCTCACAATGACCCACACCGCAACCTGCGATCACGTCGTCTTCGACAGCATGGCGGCCCTCAACGAGCGCATCAACGACCATCTCGGCTACAGCGGCTGGCTGGAGATCACGCAGGACCGCATCAACCTCTTCGCGGAGGCCACCGGCGACTACCAGTGGATCCACGTCGACGTCGAGCGCGCCGCCAAGGAGGATCCGTTCGGCACCGGCGGCACCATCGCTCACGGCTACCTCACCATGTCGCTCGGCCCCGTGCTCGCGCCGGAGGTGATGGAGATCACGGGGGCCACGACCCAGATCAACTACGGAGCCAACAAGGTGCGCTTCCCCTCCCCGGTGCCCGTCGGCTCGCGCGTCCGCCTCGGCGTCGACCTCCTGACGGTCACGCCCGTCGACACCAACGTGGCAGACATCGTCTACAAGTTCACCACCGAGGTCGAGGGCGCGATCAAGCCGGCCTGCGTCGCCGAGGTCATCATCCGCGTCATCTTCTAGTAGACGCCTTCATGGCCTCACGGCCCGAGATTACTTCAGTGTATCTCGGGCCGTTTTTTATTAATATGAGCTCGGATAGATACATTAAAAATAGAGAATGCTGAGAGCGGATGCTCGTTATAAATCACGAGAATACTTCGGTTGCATGCTCGGAGTAAACTCCTGTGCGTGCTTCCCTCCTATGCGAACCCAGCCCTTCGGGCAACCGGGTTCGAATCTCACACCTACCCCAGATATTAAAAGATCCGACCAAATGGCCGGATCTTTTAATATGGCGGAGAGAGCGGGATTCGAACCCGCGATACGGTTGCCCGCATACACGCTTTCCAAGCGTGCTCCTTCAGCCACTCGGACACCTCTCCAGATGTCGAACCTAGCGATTATATCTGAAAACCATTCACCTACGCCAATCTGTAAGGCATACCTTACTTTGGTTCCCGTGAGATCATCCAGCCGACGACGGCATCCGCGCCTACAAATGCACCTAGAACTTTCGCGCCCACCAGCAAACACGTTGAGCCAATCGCGAATCCTGTCGGTACACACTGGTCTGTTTGACAGCCATTGGCTTGGTAACAATTCCAGATGAAGAAGAGAGCAATGCCTATTTCCACCAGAATCACACCAGCCCAAATCACTTGATTGCGCTGAAGACCGGAAGACTTCGTCCGCGCCATACTACGGTCGGCCGAGTTTTTTCTTGAAGTCTTCTATCATGTCGACAGATGTTGGATCGATACCGTTCAAGATACCCATGAATGCAGTGACATAATCACCGAGCATCACCAGGTATAGCAATGCCTCCAGAGGCGTATCGCCCCGGGCCTCAACCACGATCGGATCATAGCCGTGCTCCCGCAACACCTCATGGGTCACTTCGATACGCTTCTTGATGCGCACGTGCTCATAAGGAGTCGTCAGAGCCACATACGTGAGCCCCTTCTCTTCAGGAAAGAACCAGCCCTGCATCTCGTTATGATTAAGCTCCGGCCACACGTTATAGAATGCCATCTGCTTGCCGCTCTCATTAATATTAATCTTCCACTTGTATGCAGCCGAGCTAATCGAGTGCCCCGCATACACCAGGACGGGCTTTCCGATAAGCTGGCGAGCTAGCTTGAGGGCGATATTCTTCTCTTCCGAGACATCAAGATTGAAGGATGTCTTAGCGATATCGAGCTTGTCCGCCACATCCTGCAACTCGCGCCGTAAGTCCACATCAGCCGCCAAGCCCATGTCGCCAAACAGACAAGCCAGCGCCTTGAGCGCAGCAAAGACCGACAAGCGAGGCTGGGATACGTGGGGCAGCTCGAGCAAGAGGTGATGCTTATTGTGCGCTGCCAACACGAGATCGCCAGCGGCTGCCATGATCACGATCTGAGCATTGTTCTTGACGGCAGCATCCAGGGCTTCCTCAGCTTCTTCGGTATTGCCCGAATAGCTAGAGATGATCACCAAGCTTCGATTATTAATATAACCCGGCAGGGTATAGCTGCGTACGATCTCCATAGGAATACTTAGTCGAGCAACCAGCCAATCTTTTAGTAGATCGGGTACCAAGGCCGAGCCACCCATACCAGCGAAGACAATATTCTGTATGCCAGTCCCCCACTTGCGAGTAACATCGTCGCGCATGCTGTCAGCAAAGTTTAGTCGTAAATGACTGGGCTGGATGTCGATCGAGTCAAAAATATTATGCTTGTCATACTGAGCGATCGCTCGGGTAATATCCATAAGCTTTATTATGGCGCAGATCTGAGTCTAAAACTAGGCATGAACGAGAAGAGAATACTTGATTTTTTGCTATTTTAGTAGCATAATAGGCGAACCTTTTGCTTCCCCGTAATGAAGCACCTACCCACGACCTGGAGGTCACCATGACAATCGGACATCTCACCTGGCATGAGGCAGTCGTCAATGCGGCCCACCGCAGCGCCAGCCAGTCACCCCGCGTCCTTTTGGACGACGAACGAGGCCCCAACCTCCTCAACGTTCGCTGGGGCTCACCGCTGACCGACTCCGAGCGACTCGACTTCTTCATCGCCGTCTGCGACGAGATGCACAGCACGCCGATCAGTGCTGATGGCAACGATCGGCTCGAAGGCTCCCAGCTCGAGTCCTTCCTCTGGCTGCTCGACCAGCTCAGCAAGCTGGATCAGGACACGCAAGGGACACGTGGCGTCACCGTTCGATCCGCCCTTGCCGCCGCCGAACACGTCTTCCCTTACCTCGACGCGCACTTCACAGCGCTCAACGACGCAGTCGCCGACACGGACATCACCCAGCCGGCCTAGCTTCCGACAAAAGCCCCGAACAATCTTAGAAGTAAGATTGTTCGGGGCTTCATAATTCCTTATCCTGCCAGATTTCTCGACGGATCAAGTGCTCTGGTAGGAACAAAACATATGAATGTGGTACCAAGGGCCGGGAAGCAGGCGCGAAAGGCGCCAGCGCGGTCGTACCGCTAGCTTCCCGACTCGGGCGTGACTGAGGGCTACTTGCCCAACTTCCTGCTGTTCTCCTTGGTGCCCTTGCCGGCACCCGCAACCGTCACTCCCCTCTGAGGCGTGACGCCGCGAACACCCTGGGGGTTCGGCTTGCCGGTCCTGTGATGCTTCTGATCCTCCATCCACGTCGGCGGGATGATCGTCGGTGGCTTGGGCTCGGCAGCACGCCGGCTCTGACGCTCGCGACGAGCAGCCGCGCGTTCGTCCATCCTCTGCTGGCGGATCTGCTCACGCTCGTGTTCGATGTCGATCATAAGGAGCAGGATCTGCTCCAGATCACCAACCGAGCGCTGACCGAGCGCGAAGCTCGTGAAAGACTCGACCGGGTGACCGGCATCCTCCAGCTTGCGCGAGAAGAACTCCGTGAAGTCCTTCTCGTCTTTGAAGATGAGAGCCTTGATCTCGTCGATCGTGATGACCTTCGTGATCTGGGCCTGCTCGAGGGCGGACATCTCGTCCACCAACCGGCGCAACTCGCCGAGCTTGATGCTCTTGAGCCCGTTGAACTTCAGGAGGCTCCTGAGCCGGGTCTGGCCGTCGACGGACAGCGAGCTCCGGAAGAACTCGACGTTGGTACGACGGTTCCCGCCGACCATCCGCATGGCCTCGTTGATGAGGTTGGTGCGGTCGGACGTGGTGGTGGTCTCGGTGTTGGACATGGGCTTGCTCCTTCTGCCGGTGAGGCATTGTTGAGAGACCACCATGGTCTCCGCATATCTGATTCGTATCTGTTGGACAGATAGGCTCCAGATAAGCGGAGACCGGTTCATTCATATGTTTTGTCAAAGAAAACCTGGCTTGCACCAGATCACAGCATTTTAGCACATTTTTGCTAAAATGTCAATCTACTGCATGCCCTATTTCTTGACTTGTCGAAAGGCCAGATTATCATAGCGTGAGCTATCGATGTCTTTTGCTGGAATTATTCCTTGAGCGCCCGACTTCACGTCCTTAGCGAGCTGCTTAAATTCTCGGCGCAAGCGCAGCGCATCCAAGTCCTGCTCTCCATCCAACCCGCTCGACAGGATATGTGGACCCTTGGCCTGGGTGGAATTATTGGAGGCTGCTGAACGCTCCGGATCAAGCGGCTTAATTCCTCGACCCGACTCATTCACCTTGCTGTACCATACTGGTATCTCAACCGGGAATGAGTTGCCTTGCTTATCAAACTTCTTGCCAGCCTGCATCCAAGCTGCTGATCGAACTTCTGAATCAGGAAAGGCTCGTCGAAAGAGTTCGTAGGCAAAATTTTCTGTCGCGCCGCTTACACTTACCTCATCGACCACCATAATCTTCTTGTCGGTCATGTCTGGGTATACCTCTTTCATCTGGCCTACCAGCTGGTCATAATCACCTCGTCGAACGGCCTCAGTAATCTCCTGAGTATCTGGACGTGCACCACCGGCTGATTCCTGTGCATGAATGTTGATAAACTTCCGCTCCGGCTTATCCGGAATCGATCCGTCTTCCTCCTCAAATACATCCCACATAGCGTCAACGAACCATTCAACTGGCCGAGCCGACTTGTCTAGATAAAAGACCACATCAGCCGGACCATCAAAACCATGACGAATCTTATCAATAAGCCTTTCGGTCCGCTCGATATATTGGGCGCGCATGCCTTCATCGTCACCACGTTCAATCGTCTCGGTCGGGCCTACACCTTGGCGATCACTGATTACCTCTTGGTAATGCGCAGTGGTAAGGATGTCGTAGTTTGATCCCTGCTCTTCTTCACTCCCTTTTTCGTGTTCAATCATATCTACTTGCTCCTTTTTCTCTCCGTAGTATATCAAGTAGAAGGAAGTACCACACAACTAAAAACACCCGCATGAAGCGAGTGTTTTTAGTCTCATAAATGTGAGATTACATCATTCCGCCCATACCACCCATGTCAGGCATTCCGCCGCCAGCAGCTGGCGCCTCCTTCTCTGGAATCTCTACAACAGCAGCTTCGGTCGTGAGGAGCATCGCTACAGCCGAGGCGGCATTGATGAGCGCACTCTTCGTGACCTTCACTGGATCGATGATACCGCGCTTGATCATATCGGTCTGCTCGTTCTTCGCAAAGTCCCAACCGATATTGTCGGCCTTGCTGATAGCTTCGAGGATGACCGCAACGTCCGTGATGCCGGCATTGGCCGCAATCTGTCGGACGGGCGCTTCGAGCGCCTTCTGCACGAGTCGTACGCCGACTTGTTCGTCAGCATCATCGAGTGTCAGACTATCAAGACTACGAGCTACCTTTGCCAAAGCTGCGCCGCCACCAGGTACGATACCTTCTGCCACGGCTGCTTTGGTTGAGTTGATAGCGTCTTCGATACGGAGCTTCTTTTCCTTCAGCTCAACTTCGCTCGCAGCACCTACCTTGATGACAGCCACGCCGGCCTCCATCTTGGCGACACGCTCTTGGAGCTTTTCAAGTTCATATTCACTAGTGGTCTCTTCGATCTGTGATCGAATCTGAGTCACGCGATCTTTGATCGTGGTTGGATTACCCTTACCTTCGACAATCGTCGTGGCATCCTTAGTAGCGATCACTTTACGGGCTTCACCGAGCATTTCGATGGTGGTCTCTTCCAGCTTCAGTCCAAGATCATCGCTGATGACCTGGGCGCCAGTGAGGACAGCGATATCTTCGAGCATAGCCTTACGTCGGTCGCCAAAAGCCGGAGCCTTGATAGCAAGCGCGTTGAAGGTGCCACGGAGCTTGTTAAGAATGAGCGTAGTAAGCGCTTCTCCATCGACTTCTTCAGCGATGATGACGAGCTCTTTCTTACCTTCCTGAGCCAACTGCTCGAGGAGCGGAAGGATTTCCTGAATCGAGCTAATCTTCTTGTCTGTAAGGAGAATGAGTGGGTTGTCATAGACAGCCTCCATGCGAGTCGTGTCAGTTGCCATGTAGGCGGAGACATAACCCTTATCAAACTGCATACCTTCGACAACTTCCTTCTCGAGTCCGAGTGCCTGACTCTCTTCGACAGTCACGATTCCATCTTCACCGATGGTCTCCATAACTTCAGCGATGAGCTGTCCGACTTCGGCGTCTCCAGCCGAGATCGTAGCGACATCAGCAATCTCGCCTTTTTCCTTGACCGGCTTAGCCATCGTTGTAAGTTCTTTGACGACCTGGGCAGTAGCTTGTTCGATACCACGGCGAAGAGCCATTGGGTTCGCTCCTGCTGCAACGTTTTTCACGCCTTCGGACATAATCGCCTGAGCGAGCACAGTGGCGGTAGTCGTACCATCACCAGCCATGTCGTTGGTCTTGGATGCAACTTCACGTACGACCTGGGCACCCATGTTTTCAAACGGGTCTGCCAGTTCGATTTCCTTAGCAATTGTTACGCCGTCATTAGTGACGAGGGGGCTGCCGTACTTCTTTTCGAGTACGACATTACGACCCTTTGGTCCGAGCGTCGTCTTAACAGTATCGGCGAGCTTGTCGACGCCGTCCTTGAGCTTCTTGCGGGCTGCTTCTGAGCTGAGAATTTCCTTGGCCATTACTTACCTCCCTTTACTACAGCGAGTACGTCTTCTTCTTTTGCGATCATGTATTCAACGCCGTCGAGCTTTACTTCATCTGGTCCATAGCTCTTATAGATGACTTGGTCACCAGCTTTAATTTCTTTGACATCTTTGCCGACAGACAAGACGTCAGCCATTTTTGGCTTTTCCTGAGCGCTGCCCGGGAGGACAATGCCAGACTTGGTTGTCTCTTCAGCTTTGAGCTGCTGCATGATAATGCGGTCTGCGAGTGGTTGCAGGGTCATATCTCTACCTCCATTGATTAATACTGCTCATACCAGGAGAACTGCATAATACTTACGTACGACGTAGGCAAGCATTAGCACTCTCATAGCACGAGTGCTAACTATGAGTATAGATAAGGGAGAGGGGCAGCGTCAAGACTGCCAATCATTGAGTATCGTGAGGACGGCGCGAGAGTAAATACATTGCACCACCAAGCGCACCGATGCCAATGAGGCCCAGCCAGAACCAAGTGGGTAGGGCAAAGATATATCCAGCCGTCTTATAGAGGGCAATCACAACTAAAGTACTGATAGCCCAGGTACGGATCAAACGGCTGTGCTGGCTCATACCTAGGAAAAGAAGGGCGAAACCGAGACCGAGAATACCGAGAACATACCCACCAGTGCTATCATCAAGCGCCTGAAAAGCCAAAGGTACCGTCGAAGCCAGTAGGGCTGCGATGGTAAGCCCTTGCTCACCTTCCGCACTACCACGCTGTCTCTGACGTACGGCGAGAGCGGCTATATAGACAGCGGTTGTCTGCCAATAGAGCTGGGCAAAATCAATATCTAGCGTGCTGTAAGTATGGAGGGTTGCAGACCACAACAAGGCAGAGGCAATGTACTTTCCGGCTCGATGCTGCTGACGTACGCTCTCTGCCAAGACCAACGCTCCAGCCATAAAATGCGTGAAGACACCGACCCACTCCTCTGTCGGGTTGGATGGGGAGAGGCCGATGAGGAGAGCGAAGCACACACCAGCCAGTCCAAGCCAGCGTGCCACATCCGCTCGAATGCCCTGGGTAATGCTGCCGAGTCCAAAGATAAGTGCGCCCCACAGCATAACGACGAGCGGAAGGTACCAATGCATCACACTCGAGAAGTGCCCCACCACACCAAAACTCGCCAAGGTGGCTGCCACGATCGGGAGCTGAAGATCCTTCTCGGCATAGGTTGATGCATACAGGCCTCCTGCCGCAATCGCCATAAGCGCCGTGCCGGTCAGTGTGCTTTGCTCTGCGCCGAGTATATACATCAAGAATAACCCTGCACCGTAGCAGACAAGCATGCGCTGTGGGTGCACCTTGAGGCGTGCAATGCTCCACCGCAATGAATAAAACACCGCTGCCAGCACTCCGTGACCTACCGCCTGAACATTCGTCGACCAATCAAAGTGTGAGCCCAAAACCGCAATCGTCGCATGCCAAGCCAGTACCGTGCCGAAGATTACATTTGGCGATTCCGTGATCGCCATGAAGAGCGCCGTCACGCCCGCCAAACCAAGTGTGGCCGCTAGCCACAGCTGTGATGACCCAAAAAATGCCAGTACAACCGAAGCAAACACCAATACCAGCCCGGCTGCGTCTTGCTCGGTAGCTCGCTGCTTACTCCTCGGGCGGACGAAGTAGTGACTAGCCACAACAACGGCGATTCCACAAACACCGTATGCGAATCCGAGCATATGAGATGTCAGCGGTGGATTCACAATCCACTCCCCTACGACCGCCGGTACAGCCAAGAAGGTCAGCAGAGCTAGCTGGAAGCTCTCTACACGACGAGAAACCCACCACTGCACAATGTGAAAGGCAAAGGCCACTACGATCCCCCACGCCAACGAGCGAGTGCTGGCTGACAGTATAAAAGGCGCACACACCGCCAGAGTAGTAGCAAGATTATGAAAGATCGGACGATGCTTTGACTCTGGCGCAAACTTCTCTCCAAATAAATATGCTACGGCGATACAGAAGACCATGACGCAAATCGCCCAGGCCGGTACATGACGAGCGTGCAGAACGAGGCCAAACCCTACAGGAAAGAGGGCTCCCGCCAGCGCCAGGTACGTGAGCTCTTCGGGCGACTGATCGAAGTCTTTGAGTGCGGCACAGATCAGGTAAAAGGCGGCTACGAGAACGAGCTGACTACCGACCGACCAGACGCCAAAATGCTGAATGCCCAGCAACGACAGGATTACCGAGAGAGGCACAAATATCTGGGCACTCGTGTCTAGCGCACGAACGAGATCAACATCCTTCACGCGACGAGCGATGACCGTGTAGCCTAGGCTGGTGAAAAGCATCGCAAATCCGTACCAGTAGACAGGTGCACTGAGCGTCGCCGTGAGGGACTGAAACAATGAAATGGTCGTCAGAGCCCCGTAATATATAAGGTAACTCTTGCGAATCACCTGGTAGGCTACCACCTGCAGAACAATAAGCACGGCAGTGGTAACCACCCAGACTGGGCCAGCATTTTGACCTTGATAGAGTAAAGCCTGCGTACCGGCGCCCACCAACGGCGCAACTAAGAGGCCGATAGCAGTAAAGGTCACGCCAGCCGGCTTAATCTTATCGGTGAAGGCGAACAGCGAGAGCCCAATGCAATAGAAGGCGGCTGCAAATACCGCCAGGAACACCACCTTAGAAAGATCGCTGAGTGACCCATAGCTAGAACTCACAAACACTCCGGCCGCTATTACTACAAAAAAGGCTCCTAGATACAGGAGGATGTTGATATTCTGGAGCGCCTTCATGCCCGATTCGGCCAGGCTCGCCTGTGGAATCGCCGGTGCTGCGACGACCGGTGACTTGGTCTGAATGTGAGCAGAGACTGAAGAAGCCACAGATGTCGGCGCAGCAGTATTTGAATGACGGACCTCATCTCGGCGCAAGAGAGTTGTCATACCAAGACGGATAGACGAAGCAGCGCGCCTCAGAATATCTACTTCGCGCTGGTCGCTCGTACTATCAGCCAGCTGGTCTACCCGAGTGGCTGCCAGCTCATCGTAGGATGCCTTGGTGGGTGGCGAGCTAGGCACATTGCCAATGCCGCGTTGGGCCCGGCGCTTGTTGTCATGATGAATAATGAAAGGAAGCGCAACAACGACCCAGACAATAGGGTTAAAAATCAGCCAGAGGTAGTCAGAAGCGTACATACGTTATGTGTAGTGTACGAGCAAAGCCGGACAGGTGTCAAAGCGCTTCAGGTTATAAGAGCTTGGCCTTTTTGATACCCCACCGCCTCGCGATCTCCGTACTCTTATCGTTGGCATGGATATTAATGATGTCCGGACGAATGCGAATAAAAGCTCGTTCACTTTGAGTCTCGGAGTTCTGACTATTCTCTTTCAGATACTTGCGATAGCGACGATCATCAAAGGAATCCAGCCAACGCCAGCTCCAACGATCAATCGTTTTGGCACCGCGTGGCCAGATCATGTTTGGCGCCAGATCATGAAAATAACTCGACCCCTGTAGGATCTCGGCCCACCTTTTATCCCCATATACCGGTACGGCTGTGAGGAGCCAGTATTTCAAGTGGGGGTCAGGAGTACGCATAATGTCACGCTCCATGGCTACACCCCGAATCGTGATAAGCGTATCCAGATCTATGTGTCCCCCCTCGTTCTTGCGTGCTCTATCAATCCCGAGAATGAGGCAAATCAAACGCTGGGCAACAAAAATCCGCCCCGGCGTGGTGACAACAACCAGATCAATATCACTCTCTTTTGTAACGTTGCCGATAGCAACGCTGTTAACCACAACAACAGACTTCACAAATGGTATCACTCCGAGAAGCGCAGCCACACTTGAAGCTCGTTCGAGCAATTCGGCGCGCAGCTTGAGCTGGGCTTTTCGATCATCATACTTGTGACCCTTCACTCCATACTCATCACCAATACGCACCACTCGCTTCGCAATAATTAGATCGCGAATAGCTGCCGCTACAGCTAGATGATTGGCCTTAGCTGGCAAGTACGAGACGAGACGCTCCATCGAGACGGGCACATCAAAGAGCGAGAAATACGTCACAATCTCGAGTACGTGAGATTGCACCTGAACTGTTTTGGCGGCTGCATCCATCCCTCTAGACTACCTGTCGGAGTAAAAAAGAACCACCCGGACCGCCACAATGGCAGTCCGGGTGAATAGAGCCCTGCAAGCGCTAGAGCGCCTCGAGGATTGACTCGCCTTCAGCATCCAGTGCGGCGACGTCTTCGTCCCACAGCCTCATTGTCTGCGCATCGATGTCGATCACCTCACGAGGCATAATGTCAGGGGTCACGCCAATCACAGGGATGGGCTTGCCGACCACGATCAAAACAAGCCGGCGATAGCGCAGTCGATCGAGACGAGACGGCTCACGACGCAGGACACGGCCAGTCCGATAGTGGACAAAACGCTCCGGTCCGCCAGCCTTGCCCGTTCCGCCTACGACTGCAGCCGGAATGAGCGGCACATCAGCAACTCGAGCCATCATGGCAGCTCCCGCCTTGGCGGCCTGCACCCGACTGACATCGGCCTGACGAGTGGCTTGGGGGAAGTTCACGACAGGAATACCCATCTCCAGGTTGAGCAAGACACGGTCCTTGTACTCGGAGAAGTCGTGAAACGACCATCGACCATACAGGAAGCGCATGAAGGGATGGACCTTCGGACCATCATCCTTGCCGTGGCGCAAGACTGCCATAGCACCCCTACGCTGGCAGAGCCTGGCCCAAACGAACATTGCAAACGGTGGCTTGCAGAGCCAGGTCATGCCCCGCTCGACCTGGCCGACGGCCACGATGTCCCAGATAGTCCGATGTGTAGGTGCGAAGACAAAGCCGGACTCCGAAATCCGCGCCGTTGTATCGAGGGAGTAGGGCTGGTAGTAATACCCTAGACCGCCAGGGATGCCATCTGGGTGGATCACCCGAATACGCGTCCAAAGGCCGGCCAACGACATGATTGCTCTACGGAACGGTGGATAGCCACCATGAGATGGCACACCAGTCGCATGTCGAAGCCGATGCAACCGGCTATGCGTTTTCTTGGTTTGCTTGTCGATAGCCCTCCACTCATACTCTTCACCATCATCGACGGGTTGTGCCGACATTGTTATCTCCCTCTGCAGACAGGATAGTAGGTTCGTGGCGACATATTACCAGCAATAAGTCAAAAAGTCACTGCTATAAGGACGAGCAACCAGTTATTAAACAGCAGGAAGGGCAGAACGGGGTGAGCCGTTCTGCCCTTCTGGGCGCCATGGGGATGGCTGGGGTGACCGTGTGGTCTTCGTGACTTGCGCTTCGCGATGTGAGGGAACCCTCCCCCGAGGCGAACCCGTCGGTGTGTGGTGTGCTCAGAAGAGTCACCATCGGTGCACGACTGCGGTCCCGGATGAATTTGGTTTCGCTTTTCACGACAAGTACGAGCTCTGCACCCTGTTTCTCGGGTGCGCCGGCGGCTCGGTCAGGCGAGCAGCGGGGCGGAGGTCGTCGCGGCGGTCGTGATGAGGGCGTCGGATGCGGTGCCGTCGTGGCAGGACGTCTCGGCGAGGTCGAAGCAGTCGGTCTTCATGGGCGGGGAACCGGTGGTCGGTCGCATGTAGGTGCCTTTCGTCGATGAGCCTCTCGGCGGCCGCTCGCGTGTCGCAAGTGGTTAGTAGTTAGATTACGCCCGTGGTTACGCCAAGTCAACCACTTTTTGAGAAATTATGCAGTGAGAGATTTCACAAAGTTTCGTAGCTCTTTTTCTTGAGTACCGAGCAACGTTTTGTTCTTAGCTTCTATGTTGAGCTTCACGACCGGCTCGGTATTACTTGGACGGATATTTGCCCACCAGTCATCACCTCGAATAGTCAGCCCATCGAGTTCATCAAGTGTTTTCTGGGCGTATTGTTCCTTCAGGCCCTTGAGGAGCTTCGGCCAATCCTGTACATCTAGGATAGCTTCATCAATATGAGCTTGCTTACGATAAGGCTTCACGAGCTCCGATAGTGTCTTGTCGGTCTGGCTCAAAATGCCAAGCACCATGATGGCCGTAATAAGCGCCGAGTCACAGTAGAAGTTATCACGGTAATAAAAATGACCAGCACTCTCGGCACCAAAGATCGCGTTCTCATTGCGCATCACACCAGAGACTATACTGTGTCCGACGCGGCTGCGCACAATAGTACCACCCATTCCTTCAGTCACTTCTCGCAGTGCGTCCCCGATAGTGACATTGGCGACGATCGTAGAGTGAGGATTCTCTTCAAGAAAAGTTGATGCGAGTAGCGCGCCCAGTTCAGTAGATGTCACCATCTGGCCTTTTTCATCAATAAAGAAACACCGATCCCCGTCACCATCAAAAGCTATACCGCAATCGAGCTCGTGACGCGTAACAAGTTGCTGCAAATCATCGGTGGCACCTGGCGCCATAGGGTTCGCTGAGTGGTTCGGGAATGTGCCATCAAGCTCCATGTAGAGTCCTGAGATCTCCAAGGGGGTCAGCTCTTGAAGCTTGGGCACTACAATTGACGCCATGCCGTTTCCGGCATCGATGCCAACCTTGAGAGGCTTCAGTTCGCCACCGGCATACCGTAGGGTGTGTTCTACCCAATCACTCAAGATATTCTTCTCGAGCTTGCGCCCCTCTTCGGCAACTTCCTTGTACGTCTCAGCAATAGCAGCATCACGAATGCCCTCCAGGCCAGACTCGGCTGACATCTGTACGGCACCGGCTTGAGTAAACTTGATCCCGTCATACCTACCTGGATTATGACTGGCTGTGATCATAGCGGCGCCGGCCAGGTCGTACTGTCCAACCGCCCAATAGCTCATATCTGTAGTGACCATACCAATATCGAGCACTTCTCTTCCCTGCTTAATGAGACCTTCAATAAAAGCCTCGGCTAGCTGATCGGAGTCAGCTCGCATATCACGCCCGACCGCCACAGTTCCTTCTGGCAAAACGTCAGCAAAGGCTCGGGCCACATCGTGCGCCAGCTCACTATCGAGATCATCGGGAACAAGTGCACGGACATCATACGCCCGAAAGGCCCGTGTCAGCCTCTGACTACGTGCTTGATCCGGCCCCTCTCCTGCTGATTCGGTCGGCTTGTGTTTTGTTGTCTCGGACTCCACGCCCGCTCCACCATTCATGAGTGACATTATATAAGACTTATGCGAAAACACCCACTCTCGGCCAAAGTTCTTGACACCGCCTCTCCGTCACGCGAAGATACGGGTGGAAGCAGAAGAGCCGACAAGGGACTCCCCTCCTTTACACGGGCGCGAGTGGCAGTCGAACGTCGGTCGCCCCTCGCTCGACGCAAGAGACTACGCTTCACGTACCCCTTCACTTCCACCCCGCGACTCGACTCATCTCGAGTCATTCCACGCCATGTTAGTTAGGAGGTGACATCTGGTCGCCCGCCCCTCCGGTTCCTCCCAGTCCTGGAGGGGCGGATCCGACCCCGTCATCTAGAGCTCTCGGAAGCTGCGCGCTCCCTTCATAGACCTTTCGATCCTCAGCTTCCGTCCCGACCCCACCGGGATCGATTGTGTCAGGGGCGTAACGCCCTCATATTCCACGTTACGGAGGTCTAGCCGGCCCCTCGTCAAATCCGGCTCTACTCTCTCCAGAAGCACCCTTCTGAAGAGAGTTTTTCATTACTGGCGAAATGATTGACAACAGGTTGGCTGAGGAGTAAATTATTGACCTGAGTAGATTATTCACTCAAGAACCCTACAAAAGAACTGGGGCAGCTTTAGCCGGTGTGCGCCGGGCTGAGCTGCGATCCTCTGCCGGGATCCCTAGACCACACGCCGAGGTCGCCCCCCTCCGAGGGGAGGGGAAAGGATACGAGGATCAAGAACGCCTGTACTTGCAGGCAGGCGTTCTCCCAGCCCATTCGCGTGGTTTCGATCACGCATGGTGGAGGCTCCGGCTTCCACGCCCGCGGTGACGCGGGCTCTCAAGTCCCAGGGGCTCGACAGTGATCGACACCATCACGGGGTCGCACCGCCCGTCAGAGCCCCTGGGCGAGATCGCCGGCTTCGGCCGACCACATATCTGGGGCTTGCCTCAGACTCGACTCCGGTACGAGTCTCCTTCGGGAGAGAAAACCGAACCGTTTCCATTGTTTTGGGCCCGGCCTTCCTGAACCAAGAACCTTGTTCCGAGACCTCAGAACTGAGAACCCTGAACTCAGAACTCTTGACCCCCAGTCCAACCGGACTGGGGGTCATTTCCTTTTTACTACCAGAAGAGGTTGTGCTTCAGCCGATGGTAAATGCGATGGAACCACGGCTCAAACTTCAGCCAGCGAGCATAAGCCGCCGTATTGAGCGGATACTCCCAACCACCAATGAACTCCGTGATCTCTTCATTAAAACCAGACTTAAATTGATACAGACCATACATCGAGTGCTCGGGCGTGAGCTTGGCTTTTGGCGGAACGGCGATCAAATCATACTCTTTCGCACCTCGGTCACGCGCCCAGCGCATCACTTCGTACTGGAGGAGATACGGCGCCATCAAGTTTCGCTTGGCGCCCGAACTGCCGCCCTCTTTGTAGTACGCCTTGTCACCAAAGATCATGGCGAACTCTGCGGCTAGAATCTCACCTTCATGAACCGCCACAAAGAATCGCCCCTGATTGGACTTGGCCAGGCTTTGCCAGTAACGCTTAAAAGCTTCCTTGGGTCGCAAGAAAAATCCAGCTCTCCCCTGGGTGTCCTTCATGAGGTCATACATCGTATCAACCATCTCGTCGGTCGCCTCACGCTGCTCGATCATCACGCCCTTCTTGATAGCCAAACGAATGTTATAGCGGGTCTTTTGCTTGAAGCTAGCCAGGAGCGCCTCATCGTCTTGGTCAATATCGACTATAATCGTCGCCTTAAACTGCAAATCATGAACACTTTTCTTCCAGCCGGCCGTACGAGGATCAAGGCTCCCATCCTGCAGCTCTGGATCAACCATGATCATAAGGGCCTTCGGATCAGCCTGCTTGATGTATTCCGCTAGCTCCTCAGTAAATTTTGCAAACTTTTGGACATCGTTCTTCCCTGGCTTATATCGAGGGAACATACCTGGCCCCTTGGCGATGTACCAGATAGTACCAAAGCCAGCGGCTGACTTGCGAGTAGTCTGAATGGCTACTTTGGACTTGCTCGACTCCCAGATGAGCCTCGTAGGAATCCAGTCGTACTGCGCCTTGTATTCACCCCATTCATAAGACTGATATATATGCCCCCCATCTGGATTCTTGAATACGAGTTTATCCCATGACTTTAGCTCGGCTTCATCGGCTCGTCGAATCATGCATTTCTCCCGCGAAGCTTACGATAAAAATGATATGCATTGTACTTGTGCTTCTTTAGCGGAATGTCCCAACTACCAAGCGTACTTATCAGCTCACCACCAAAAGCCTTCTTAAATGAAGTGATTCCAGCCCACTTATGTGCAGGGTTGTCATCCGGTGCGGCACCCCAAAAATCAAACTTAGTCAGGCCGGCCGACTTAGCATCAAGTATCATTTGCCAGCCCGCCGATACTGCTACCTTGTACTCTCGATTAAGAGCCTGACTATTACCAGTGTGGGCGTAGGATCGCGTGTCTCCCCAGTCATAGACTAACGAAACACTTGCCACCTGGCCTGCGACTTCGGAAACGTAAAAGCTCGCAATCCCCTCCCCTACAAGTACTTCTGCCATCGAGCGATAGTACCAGTCTGGATGGTTAACAATATGCGCATGAGCAGCCGTATCTGCCATCAAGCGTAAGAAGTCGTCCATCGGAGACATATCCCGAACCTGCCGAATCGTAATTCCCCGCTTTGCAGTCGTATTGATGCGATTGCGATGACCGGACTGCAGGTTTTTGCGTAGTTCTTCTTCGGATGGCGCTAGATTGAGCACAAATGTGTGTTGTGGCTGGATCTCACCTATCTGGCGCCCACCATGTGACTTGATCTCCGTCAGACTAATCGTGCCGCGCGGTTCAATTCGCACGAAATCACACCCCGCTGCTCGAGATTGTGTCAGCACGCTCTGGATCGCCTCTGACGCGTTTGAATGCACGAGGGGGCCATATGGAACGATGAGATATTTCAGGCCACGAGAGGCGCGGACAAAGCCTTGCCAGGCCCAATTGCTGCCAGACTCTCGCAACACCGGCCGATTGATTGATTCCTGAAAGTCAGCCCAGCCGGCGCCCTGCAAGATACCGCCATCAAGAATTTGAATGCGCTTGTCCCAGGACTGTCTATCAAAGCTGTCAGTGGTTTTGTTCATGCTTTTATTGTACCCGATGCGGCGTGCATCTTCCCTCCTCTCCGGTAAAGAGACTTGTATATTGGGCGATTATATTGTATTATCCACCAACTATTCCTTGAGCTCCTAGGAGGAGCCGTGCACCTCAGAAACAAATGGCTGCGTCAGCACAGCATTCAGGTTGGAGCCGCTGCAGTCGCGCTCGTCATTATCGGGGTCATGGTCTTGTTCCTTAGAACACCATGGCACGACGACATCATCACCACCTTCGAGAACGGTGGAGCTCCCGAACAAAGTGCCGCCGATATGGGCATTTCAAATGTGCCGAGCGCCTGGTACACCGACTGGCCCAAGCATCTGTGCGGAGCCGATATGGATGGGTCTCGAGCACTCAATGCGCCCAACTGCGACAACATGTTCTACTTCGCACTCCCCTGCCCTGACTTCGACGAGAGCGGCCAAATCGCCGCCAACATCAATCAGTCCGGGTGGGCAGTAAAGTCCGAACAGGAATCAGCCTTCAAGAACAAGTGGATCCAGGTGGAATACGGCGACAAGTCGGTCTACCTCCAATGGGAGGACGTTGGCCCGTTGGCTCCCACCTCCAAAGGTGATTGCGATTATGTCTTCGGAGATAATCGACCCGCGCAGGAAAAAGGACTGAAAGACGGGGTCAACAACGATGACGACCCCACTAACGATGTCCCCAACTCTGCCCTGGACATCTCACCACAGGCCTTCATGTTTCTGACTGGCCAAACCTTTGCCCAGGTTTTTGACCAAGGACAGATCAAGACAAGGTGGCGATTTGTCGATGCCGAAGACGTGCCAGACGGCCCCTGGAAGATAAACGTCACCATGAGTCCGCCCGACTGGTGACCTGCCCCGCTTCACTTCAGCGTGAAGCGGGGTTTGCATATAATAACGCTCAACCTTGCAGATAGGTGGGGGTAATCGCATAATGCAGAGTTTCATGACCAAGCAACGCTTTCGCCTGATTGGCGCCATACTTTTCCTCGGGGTGAGCGTCTTAGTGTTTTTTCTTACTCGGCCCACCCAGCTCGTAGAACGTGATGTGTCTACCGAAACATCTCTGCCAGACGAGCCTGCCAATAGTCCCTATCTAGCCAACCACCGTAACATCCTTACCACTTGGTTTCGAGGTGGCACTCCGGCCGGAGTTGGCGACCGTGGTACCTCAAACGTGAAATCTGCCTGGTACAAAGACTGGCGTCTCCATCTAGGTGGCGCCGATACTGGTCAGCTTGCATTGACTCGGCCCGGCCTCGATAACCTCTACTATTTCGCACTCCCCTGCCCTGACTACAACGAGCAAGGCATCATCCCCGCCCACATCGACCAGGCTCGCGCCGCTGGCCTCAGTCTTCCAGCGACTATCGATAAAAATCACTCTGCTTTCAAAAATCTCTGGATCCAAGTTCGCTACGGATCCAAGACGGTCTACGCTCAGTGGGAAGACGTCGGTCCGCTCGGCCCAAACGTAAAGAATGATTGCGCATACGTCTTCGGCAGCTCGCGACCACTCCAAGAAAAGACCAAGACAATTGATTCGGCTCTCGATCTGTCGCCTTCCGCCTATAGTTACCTCCAAAGTAACCTAGACACCGGAGTTATCAAAACGAGCTGGGCTTTCGTATCAGCCGAGGCCGTGCCCGATGGCCCCTGGAAAGCTAACGTCACAACCGCCGGTCCAGACTGGTAAGGCTTTCATTCAGACCTGAAGAATGCTATTCTCGCAAGCATCCGCTTGTCTAGCTTCTCCAGGAGTTCCCATGAGTACCTCTTCGATACCGTCAGTGCCGGGCAGCCCTTCGCTCGATATCGATCACTACGCACCACCGCCCACCCCCGAACGACCAGCCCAACCGCGTTATCAGCGGCACAGCGACTCCACCGAGTCAGCGTTCGGTCTGATCTGGCTGGCTGGGATTGGCTTCCTCCTCTACCTGGGTCATTTCCTCGTGATAGCCTTCTGGCTGGACTGGGGTCACACCCAGATCAAGCGCTTCATCGGCTCTCGACCACGTAACCGAGCCGCGCTGCGAGAGGAGATCAGGCTCAGTGCACAATCGGGTGGTGACCTCGCTCGAACCAGCACCCATCCGACCATGCTGTGCTTCTACGCAATCGACAGTGTTTTGGCAGCTCTGATCTGGCGACGTCGTCGCTAGGAGCCACGCATCACGCAAAAGCACCCCTCCTCTCAGTCGCGAGAGGAGGGGTGAAATTTTTTATGCTGAAGCATAGTAGTACTGATTGGCTCGGTGGGTTTCACTCACATTCATACGCACAGCTAGCGAGATTCTTCCCTCGTCGGTCAATGGATGGCCAACCTTGTGTGCGAGTCGGGGGTCGGACCCGGCATCAGGATCAGGAGCCAACAGAAATACCGCTGAGCCAGGAATCAACGACAACGTATGGACTGCGCCCTGCCGCGTCTTGACCTTCATCTGAGCGAATCCGCTCAGTGAAAAGACAACCACGATGTGCAGATCCGATGAGAAGTCCTTGTGCCAGCCACTCTCTGAATCAAGCTCATCGTAAGTCTGTAGCACGACGTCGTTGGGCTGCCAGGCCATCAAGCCGCGTAGCAAACCAGCCCGAGCCCGAGCTGTCACCAAGTCTTGCGTCTTCTCCACGAGCCAAGCGACCTCCTCGGGCCACTGGCCATCAATGTAGCCATACTGACCGTACGACTGGGACTTTTCAGACATCCTCACTCGACGATATTCCAACTTTTCCGCGAGAGCAGTGAGAATTCCAGCTGTCTCCGGAAAGAGCCCAGCACGCGCAAATCCATACCCATAGTCGAGACAGCTCTCCAGGGCCAATCGCATCTGGTGTGTATTCATCGTCATAAGAGCATCATGCATGACTTCTCCTCAGGTAGTAGGTGCACTCGAACAAAAAACCGCCCGAGCGGGCAGTCCTGGAATACGGGTGTACTACGAGAATCAGTTCAAAACTGGCCGCTCAGTCGGTTCGAGCAGGCCATACCAAAATCCAGACCAGGTAGTGTGGTGACGATTCGTTAACATGCCCATAGTATACATGAACCCTATCGGCTATCGGTCTCGAAGTAATTTACGATAAAACAGGTATAATGTATGCGATATGAAGCCAGCCATACATACCATTCTTGCAATCGAATCTAGCTGTGACGAGACAGCTTGCTCTATCGTGCGCGACGGTCGTGAAGTGTTAGCCAATGTGATTGCGAGCCAGATCGACCTTCATGCGCAGTTTGGTGGCGTTGTCCCAGAGGTCGCCGCTCGAAGCCACATTGAGGTCGTTCTGCCGGTCGTGGTTGAAGCCCTAGAAGAAGCCAAGCTTACCTGGGATGACATAGACGCGATCGCCGTTACTCGTGGACCCGGACTGATTGGCTCCCTGCTAATCGGTACGCTCACCGCCCAAGTCCTCGCTGTCGAGAAGAACAAGCCACTCATCGGCGTGAATCACATCCTCGCCCACGCTTTCGCGAGCTTCCTCGGACACCCAAACAATCTTGAGACAGCACAACCCCACTTCCCCATGCTTGCCATGGTGGTATCTGGTGGTGATTCCCGCCTCATGCTTTTCCAGGAAAATCTCTCATTCGAGCTACTCGGTCAGACACGCGACGATGCTGCCGGTGAGGCCTTTGATAAGGTCGCCAAACTTCTCGGACTCCCCTACCCAGGTGGACCAAATATTTCTCGTGTTGCTGCGAGCGGCAATGACCAGGCCTACAAGTTCCCTATTGCAAAGCTTGGTGACACACTCGAGTACAGCTTCTCGGGCTTGAAGACAGCCGTATTGCGACAGGTCCAGGAGATCGTCGGTGACAAGCCAGGACTAGCAAATCTCAAGAAGACCTACCAGCTCCCCGAGAATGTCGTAGCTGATATTGCGGCATCATTCGAGAGCACGGTTGTTGAGACACTCATTGAGAAATTGCTCAAGGCCTACAGTCTCTACTCCCCTGCCTCGGTCGTTATTGGTGGCGGCGTCAGTGCAAATGCTCGATTGCGAGAATCAATCCTTCAACATTTGCCCGACGCATACATCGTCCCGCCTGTGTTTTGTACTGATAATGCCGCCATGATTGGCGCACTCGCCTACCAGATGGCACAAAGCGAACTACACATTCAACGCGATCTTATTGCTGACTCGAGCCTAGCGGTTCTGTAACTTGGGACGATAATAAAACGGCAGTGCAGCATAGGGCGTGATACAGAGCACTCCTATGCATGCCGCCAGAATGTATGAGCCCATAGCGGAGCTAGCTTCAGACTCATAGCCCGTCTGAGAGATGAGTAAAAATCCTACCCCGAGGCCAAACACTACTCCTGCAAGAATCGATAGAACTACATGTGCTGTGAGTAAGAATTTCCCAGCTGGCCGCTCCTTGTAGATCGCCAGAAAGATATAGACTTGCTCCCAGATACCAATCGCAGATGGGATAAAGAATAATGAAAATATTGGATCGAGACTTAAATCGCCGGGCGGCCCAAGAGAAGCGAGAGCGAACAATATATAGGTGACCAATCCCGTCGCAGTGAGTGATAACATTGGTCCTATCCAAAAAAGCGCCTTGTGTAAAGAGGTGTGCTGCATAAGCGTATTGTACCAAACTAGCGTCTACACCTGATATCGAGTACTCTGTAAGGTATGGAAAAGGCCTACGACCCATCAAAATACGAGCCCACTATTCGCCAATTGTGGGATGACAACAAAAGTTTTGCTCTCGGTTCGAATAACCCCGACGATACCAAGCCTCCGTTTACCAACATCATGCCGCCGCCAAATGCCAACGGTTCACTTCATGCCGGTCACCTGATGTACGTTACCGAAGACATCATGACTCGATACGCGCGCATGCAAGGACGCCCTACACTCTGGCAGCCCGGCACTGATCATGCTGGCACCGAGACGCAGTTCGTCTTCGAGAAGAAGCTCGCGTCCGAAGGTAAATCACGCCATGATCTCGGGCAAGAAACGTTTTATTCCGAAGTATGGGACTTTGTAGAATCTCAGAAGGGCACCATAGTTGAGCAAATGAAACTCATGGGCTTCTCGGCCGATTGGGACAAGCTCAAGTACACCCTAGACGACGATGTCGTGGATGTCGTACTCGATACGTTCCAGGAGCTCCTCGCTGACGGACATATCTACCGCGGTAATCGCATCATCAATTGGGATCCGATCTCGCAATCGGCCTACGCGGATATCGAAGTAAAGCACATCGAGCAAGAAGACACGCTCTATACCCTCGACTACGGCACTATTCAGATCGCAACTGTTCGACCAGAGACGATCTTTGGCGACGTCGCCGTTGCGGTCAATCCGAACGATGAGCGATTCAAAGACCTCATCGGACAAACTGCCACTATCCCCCTTCTCGATCGACCTATCCCGATTATTGGCGATGACCACGTTGAGCTCGACTTTGGTACTGGCGCTCTCAAGATTACTCCCGGGCATGACAAAAATGACTACGAAATCGGCCTTCGGCACAAACTCCCCCAGATCACGGTCATCGACTTTGATAGCAAGATGATCAACGTACCCGACGACTATGCTGGTCTAACAGTACTCGAAGCCCGCGCCAAAGTTGTCGCTCACCTCGAAGCCGCCGGCCTTATCATCAAGACCGAGCCGTATACTCACTCTGTCGCCATCCAGGATCGATCTGGTGGACAGATAGAGCCACTCATCATGGAGCAATGGTTCATGCGCGTAGCCGAGCTGAACAAGCCCGTCATCGAAGCTCTCGAGACAGATCAAATCAAACTTTATCCAAAGCGATTCAAGAAGATCGCTCTGGATTGGCTCACAAACGAACACGACTGGTGTATCTCCCGCCAAAACTGGTGGGGCATTCGCATTCCGGTGTTCTACAAGACCAGCCACGACGCCGACAAAGCGGCCTATATCGTAGCCAAGACCGAAGACGAGGCACGCGAATACTACGGCGACGGCAATTATCGCGCCGAAACCGACACCTTTGATACCTGGTTCTCATCGAGCCAGTGGCCATACGCTACCCTGATGTCTACCCTTGGTTCAGACTGGGAGAGCCACTACCCTACTACGGTCATGGCTACCGCCCGCGACATCCTACACAAGTGGGTGACGCGTATGACAATGTTCTCTCTCTACAAGACAGGACGTATCCCGTTCGAATCCGTATATCTCTGGGGAATGGTCACCGATGAAAAGGGACAGAAGCTATCCAAGTCCAAAGGAAACTATAGTGATCCCATGGAGATCACCGCCGAATACGGTACCGATGCGTTGCGACTTGCCCTTTCCATCGGAATTACACCTGGTAATGACGGCAAACTATCGCTCGAAAAGATTAAGGGATACAGAAACTTCTGCAACAAGTTGTGGAACGTGTCACGCTTCATCGATGGCCGACTTAGCACCGACCTGCCGGCCGGCTTTGTGCCAAATCAGCTGAAGCAGGACGATCTCCTCTCCCCTGCTGATCATTGGATAGTATCAAGAGCTAATAATGCCATCGAGAGCGTGGGCGCGCATCTCGATACATATCGCTTTTCTGAAGCAGGTGAAGCCGTCTATCACCTACTCTGGAGTGAGTTCGCAGACTGCTATCTCGAGTACGCTAAGCAGACCCTAAACCCCAAGGTACTGGCCTATGTACTCGATGTCGTGTTGCGACTAGCTCACCCATTCGCCCCCTTTGTGACGGAAGCAATCTGGCAAGAACTACCTTGGACAGATTCACAACTCATCACCGAACATTGGCCGAACTTAATTATACGAACTGACGCCGAACAAAGCAAGCTTTTTGACACGGAAATATTGGCTATTCTGGCAGACAATCAAGCTGAATCTGATTCAGCCCTCCGATCAAAGCTAGAGCGTGAAATTGCCGAAAAGCAGCGTGGTATCGAAATCATCGAGAAGAAGCTAGCTAATGCATCATTTACGGATAATGCACCGGCTGAAGTAGTGACAGCCGAGCGTGCTAGACTAGAAGAAACTTATGCAGCCACTCAAGATCTCCAGACCGCTCTCAAAAAGCTCGCGTCCTAAGAGAAAACTTCTCTGGCTAGGAAGCGCGCTCATACTTGTTCTGATCATAACCCTGCTCACACCTATCCTGATCCGCACGAATAGGGAAGCGATCGCCCGTGAAATCACAGCTATCTCTCACCAAGAGTCGGGCAAGCAAGAGCGCGCTTACCGAGAGCTCCTCTCAGCAACCGGAGGGGACCAAGCCGTAGCCCGGGCCTTGGCTGAATACTACTCGACTCATAACCTCCATAAAAATGCAGCTGAAACATATGAGCACGCCCGTGGCGCCCTTCTCCTGGAGGCCGCACGTGAATACGCCCTAGGCCTTGATTACACGAATGTCGCACGAGTAGCCCGTGCATCTACAAACGCAAAGCCGACCGCCGAATCGCTAGCCCTGCAGGGGATAGCACTCCTCAATCAGAAAGACACCGGGAAGGGCTGTGAAAAAGCCCGCGAATCAGAGGCTAAAAGCACGACCGCACCCCTGGCTAAGCAGGTGCAGACAGCCTGCGAATACATGCAGCGCAACCAAGATGACCCCTGGAAACTATCCGAAGCAGGGCTCCTAGCTATAGCGAGCGAGAAGATACAGGGGACACCGCAGACATCCAGTGCAGCCTTAGTGCTTCTAGCACGTCTCCAGCAGCAAGGCGGGGAGAGTGACAAAGCCATCCAATCACTGAGTCGAGCTCTCCAGCAAACACCCTTTGATAGGGAAGTACTCACGGCCATCACAAGCCTCTGCAGTCAGTCAGTTACCCCTAGTGATTGCTCCTCCCTCCAGAAGGCCGCAGACGCAAACCTAGAGCTTCTGCCACCCCGCTGAGACGCATGTGAAACTCTTATGTTTCACTAATTGTAGGGTTTCCGTACGTAAGAGTTTCATATCGCATGAGTATTCCCCGATACCGAATACACGGGGATGCTAGAATGATTTCTCCTAGACTTACCGAGAGAGCCTGCACTAAGGTGACTAATTGTGCATAAATCTATACAATAGTCATCTGAACCACAGTCTCAGTCGAGACGGGAAGTCACAAGCCTGGAGAGGTGACCGAGTGGTTGAAGGTACTAGTCTTGAAAACTAGCGTGTCGGAAACGATACCGTGGGTTCGAATCCCACCCTCTCCGCCATAGTAAAAGGACCAAGCATCGCTTGGTCCTTTTACTATGCGAATCGTTCGGCGGTATCGTGTGGGATTATTGATTATAATACGAAGCATGACTGAACCAACTTACCATGAGCATTCAGAGACCGAAGGCAAAAGCCGAAATGACGGAGCTGCACAACTCAAAGCTGAGCTCATTGCCATCCGCGACAGTCAGGAGGCGGCTCCCTCGGAGGCTCCTGTAGGCAGATATGAGCACCTCACAACCCCACTAGCACGCGACAACGAGGCCACCCTCCAGCAACAACTTGGCCTGCAGAGCAAAGACGAGATCGATGTGGCCATGCAGCATGTAGAGCTCAATCGAGATAAAGCTCGCATACTCATGCGTATGCCCGACATTCGTGTATTAGAGTTTGCTGAATCGGGTCAGTATATTTCAGCAACCGAATCTCAGCGAGGTACCTCGCCAGGCAGGGAAGCAGAGGAAGTGAACTTTGGCCTCCGCACTGCCGATGAGCAACCGATTGTTTCGGGCTACCTAGGCACCGAGGAAGATAGCCAAGTAGAACAGCATGATGCCAGTTCCTACGGTGGAGGTCAGCTTACACTAAAAACTGATGTGTTTAAGCGTACCAATTTCTCGAATAGAGATACCATGATGCAGGGCAGAAATGTCGTTCAACTTAATAAGGAGGATGCCATGCTACAGGAAGAGGCACGCAAGATCTCTGTACGAGCCGGGCGTCCCGAACAGCCAGGCTCATATACAGAAGCAATCATCCACGGCGGTATTACTGCAGAGGATGTAGAGGCCGTATCCATACCACTCACACTCGGTGTCGAACAAAAGCTCGACACCGAGACAACAATCGAAGCGGCTGAAAAATTACTTCTGCAGCTGCGCGAGAAACTTCCTGATGCTCGCAAGACACTTCAGATAGATGCCTCGATGAGTATTCCGAGTCCGAGTGAATTCATTCGTCTCGCACAGGCAAACCCCGACGTAGCCTTGGAATTTGTAATTGGCACACATGAATCACCGCCTTCATTAGTTCGCCTCCAACAGGAGGGGAGTCCCTATCCAGATATTTCGCAAGGCCATATTGCTACGAGCCAACGGGCAAGTCAGGATATCATTGCTCGCAAGGCAATAGTTGATGCTGGATTAGCTCAAATTGCCCAAGATAGTGGGCTCGCTGGACTGCCGCCCAACATCAAGACTGCCCTTTCGTATAGCGACCGAAGATTCGTCGGACACCATACCGACAATCAATAGCAAGACATGCTTGCGTACAGAAAAGTTGTTTGGTAATCTAGAATAATGAGCGAACAAAAGCCGTATATCACTCCAGATCTCGAGGTGTTCATTGGTGAGCAATTTGATCACCTTACTCAACTATTCCCAGACCTCTACGGCAATCACGAGATGCTAGCGTATGCGGCGATTACGAAGCTATCCGAAGAGATGGGAGAGTTGTCAGAAGCTGTCCTGAAGGACTTTCAGAGACAAAGAAAGACCAAAGAAGTAGAAAAGAACGCAATCCCAAAGGAGCTAGCTGACGTACTGGTTGTTACGCTTCTCTTGGCCAAGCAGTTTGATATAGATGTGAACGAAGCCTTACGCGAAAAAATCACGCACCTCCAACAACGTAGATCGAGTGAATAGGAGGGAATATGAGTACGAATACAGCTATCGAGATACCGGAAGGAACACCATTCCAGCAATCAGTCTGGAAAGAAATCGCCAAGATACCACCAGGCACTACTATTACCTATACCGAGCTCGCCGCGCGCGTAGGGAACCCCAGGGCTTATCGAGCCGTTGCCACAGCTTGTGGTGCCAACCCTTATCCGTACCCAGGTTCAATCCCATGTCATAGAGTCATTTCTTCGGATGGATCCCTGGGCGGCTATAGCGGAGCAGGTGGCATAGAGACAAAGCGTCGCCTCCTCCTAGAAGAAGGGGTCAAGCTCTCGAAGAAAGCTCTCGTTTAAGGTATAATTCCCAGGTCGCTCAGTATTGAGAGCATGCCTGGAGAGGTACCCAAGTGGCTGAAGGGGCTGGTTTGCTAAACCGGTAGGGGGGAGTAATCCCCCGCGAGGGTTCGAATCCCTCTCTCTCCGCCATAGTAAAAGGATCGGACGTCTTGTCCGGTCCTTTTACTATGGCGAGCATGAAAGAAGGGGATAATCCACGGCTGTAGTATGCCCATCAACCGGCTAATGGGTTTTCCCTTTCTTCCCACATTGTCACCCCAAACTGCTAGAATCATAATCAAATGCTAGCCATTCTTTGTATGATCCTCTCTGTACTCGCCGGATGGAGCCTCGTTCGGCTCTTCCCTTTTGCAGTACGTCGAATTGAAGCATTATCGATGTCCGTAGCTATCGGTATCCCACTCGTCAGTTGGCTCATCCTTATCTGCGCCAAGCTTCTTGCCTTCCCAATAGGGCTCCCAGTTGCACTCGTTCTCACCGCACTTATTTGTACTACGCAGGCTTATATACAGTCTCGAACAAGCTTCATCAGAAAGCCTTACTCAACTCGCTTCCGAGCTTTTGCGTGGGTTGGCGCACTCGTCATCGCCTTCATCGTAGGCCAGCTCATTTATCTCAGCTACCAACTCCCAGGACCGGATGGTAACTGGCTATCAAACGGTAACGCCTGGGGAGATGCACCTCTACACATTAGCTACGCCAATCAATTCTCCATGGGGGACACAGTCGATCTCGTCTCGCCCTCATATCTCAAGGTACCACTGACCTATCCCTTTATCGGAGATTTCTACTCAGGCATACTTCTCAGACTTGGGGCCAGCTGGTCGTTCAGCCTCTTCGCCCCCTCACTCCTGACAACACTTGCCCTGCTATATCTCATTTACAGTTTTGGCTATCGCCTGCTCGGGTCTGCCAGGGCATCCTGGTTGCAGCTGATCCTGATTGTCTTTTCTGGAGCCGTACATGGTGGCTGGCAGCTCACACAAATACTCTTCACTCAGGGTACAGAGGCCTACAATACATTCATCGGCGTTTCCATACCGCTCTCAACCCACGACAACTACCTCAACTTCATCCACTCGCACATCATCCCGCAACGCTCCTACCTGTTTGGCATGGCCCTTTTGCTCGTCATCTTGACCGGCATGCTGGAGCTATACCGAGCCAAACCAAAGCAAGCCTGGCTCCAGCTCAAAGACCTTACCCGCAAAAAAACTCTCTTGTCTCTCTTCAAAAATCGCGCCGCTCGCAGCAAGTGGCTCTCTTCAGCAACCCTCCCACTCGTAGTATCAATTGGGATGTTGCCGCTCGTGCACGCCCATAGCTTCCTCGTACTGGTTGGTCTCTCTGTGCTCGCTACACTTGGGCTGGCTATCTATCGACAAGCGCTCCCCAAGGCGTGGCTTACAGTCTTTGTCGGAGGATTCCTCTTAGCTGCCCCTCAGGTGCTTTGGCAGTTCCGCTCAACCTATGACAAGCACTTCCAGTCCTGGATCCACGGCTGGGTCATGAAGGATTTTTCACTTGTCGACGGTGACGTTTTTGGATTCTGGTTTGGCCAGATTGGCGTACTACTCCTAGTCATCCTCTTCGGCTGGCTCATCCTACGAAGAATGAAGGTATCAGCCGAGCTCTGGCTTTTCTATTTAGCTGGGGTTGGAATATTCCTCATCTGTAACATCTATGTATTTCAGCCAAGCGTATGGGACAACATGAAGTTCTTTGAGTACGCCCTCTGGTTTCAGATGCTCGTTACTGGCTACATCATGGCTGTCTGGTCACGCCATTGGTGGGCATGGATCGCCCTGATACCAATTATCTTCAGCCTCACCATCATGGGGTGGTACACTTTGGCCCTCACAGGCCCTCAGCTCACGTTTGAGATGCTGAGCAAGGACGAGGTAGCATTTGGTACCTCTATGCAGAAAGCATTGCCACAGGACGCCTATGTACTTGTAGGCGATCGGCATAATCACCCCATCACTATGCTCTCCGGACACAAAGTCCTTATGACCTATGCTGGGTGGTACAACCTCTACAACAGTCAGTGGCCGGTCGTGAACCAAGAAAGATCAGAGATGCTCAAAGGGACCACCGAAGCTGCGGAGCTCCTGGCTAAATACGGCATCACTCATGCGGTGTTTAGTGACAGCGAGATTACAAACGGTGACGCCAACCTAGAATACTTCCAGGAACACTACACGCTCCTCGCACACTCAGCCAACTGGTGGGTGTTTGATATCCGCAAGCCGCTCTTGACCTCCCTCCCTATCTCGCAGTAGCGTAAGAGGATAAACAGGAATTAGTACAATGGGTAAGCATCTCAAAGGTTTTCTCGAGTTCGTCCGTGAGCAAGGTGTTATTGGGCTCGCCATCGGATTCATCCTCGGTGGGGCTGTTGCAAAGGTCGTGGCAGCACTCGTCACCGATATCATCAATCCACTGATCGGTGTCATTCTCGGAAATGCCGCCGGACTCAAAGAAATGACCGTCTCTGTCGGAAGCGCCCGACTTCTCGTTGGCGACTTCATAAGTATTCTCATCGACTTTGTAGTCGTGGCTCTCGTGGTATATGTCACCGTAAAGGTCCTCGGGTTTGATCGACTCGACCGCAAGAAGGAAGACAAGAAAGACGCTAAAAAAGCCTAGCTTCTTTCTCTCTATCTCGTTTGTGAGTAATCATGAGCGAGATAGATTTTTAGGCAGGAGTAGGGGATAATACCAGCAATATGGAAAATCCTGAGCTCACACCAACCACCCAGCCCGATCTTCCCGACGAAGAAGCGCTCGAAGATATCGACGCCGATATACCGTCGGATGAAGAGCTTGATATCCCAGCAGAAGATGACGACACACCTCTTTTGCAGTGGGAGACTCAGGAGCCTGCTTCACCGCCGCGCCCACACTCCTGGTATATCATCATGGGCCTCATCGCCGCCGCTATCATAATCGTGGCTATCATTACTCAAGTATGGGTCATCATTCCGCTCGCAGTCCTGATACCAATCGCACTCACCATGTATGGCAATAAGGGACCTGGTGAGCACACATACTCACTCGAGCCCTTTGGCGTTCGCGTCGATAATAAACCGCACAGCTACGATAACTTCAAGGCCTTCTTTGTCGTCGAGTCAAAGGAGCAGGTCGTCTTTGAGCTCATCCCACTCCAAAGGCTTGGCGCGCTCGTCACACTCCATGTGGACAATGATGTGGCGCCCGAAGTCATGGAGATTCTTTCCAGCGTACTGCCAGAGACTCAGCCACAAGGCTACTTCGGCGAATCAGTCTTTAAGCGCCTCAAGCTGTAAGATTTAATGATCTTTACACTTCTTGCCTAACAGGTTAGAATAACCCTACTTTTGTCTTCGTGACAAAACACACCGCCAAGTTTTTTTTTGCACACAATATGCACTGTATATTAGATCGTGTGCGCTCGTAGCTCAGATGGATAGAGCGTCAGTTTGCGGTACTGAAGGTCGCAGGTTCGAGTCCCGCCGAGCGCACCATTAATAACATGAGCACCCCATCTCCCAGAAATCACGCGTTGATTCTTGAGAGATGGGGCAACTCATCACCCGGGTCCCGTAACTCAGTTGGTCAGAGTAGCCGCATCCCATGCGGCAAGTCGCCAGTTCGAGTCTGGCCGGGACCCCAGGACAGTCAACCGTTGGTCCCCGAAACCAACACACTTTGGTGTAAAGGACGACTGTCTCATGGGAGGTAGTACAACATGGCGCCACAGAGGGTGAGAGCAATCAGAAAGCTCACCCAAAGGGCGAGTGTGGAGCTTCGCGAACAAGTGGAGCACAGTCACGCTCAGTACACCAGCCACACAGGGCTGGAGATGCGGGTTCGAGTCCCGACCTCCTAACCATCGCTAGCACCACCAAGATGTGGGTACGAAGAGACGTCTGGGGCGCAGGTTCTTGCCCCTACTGACGACCAGAAGGAGAGACAACTCTCTCTCCTTCTGGTCGTTTTCCTTATATAGCGACTTGACCGACAAGTAACGAACCGAGAGAATACTAAAGCACGGAGAGGTGCAGGAGTGGTTGAACTGGACAGTCTCGAAAACTGTTGTGCCCTCACGGGTACCGTGGGTTCGAATCCCACTCTCTCCGCCATAGTAAAAGGACTGGATGTTTTATCCAGTCCTTTTACTATGGCGGACAAATATAGATGGGGTTCGAAACCCAGGGTTCGCATGCAAAGGCGACGCGCGCAGGAGTTTACTCCGAGCGTGTAACTGCAGCATTCTCATAAACTTGTTTATGAGTTTTCCCACTCTCAACATTTACCCACTCGCCTGACTAAAAAACACCCCAGAAATCCCGAGGAAGGAGTACGTGCACGTTCGACCACTGCGCCGTGGCCCAACAAGGCAAACCTCGGAGTTCGTTACATTATTTCTTGGCGAGAGCCGCGACATATATCGGACCCGTGCCGGCAGACTTGAGCGTCTTGGCGCACTCCGTTATGGTCGCACCGGTCGTCACAACATCATCGATGAGCAATATTCTTTTGTCGTAGGCCAGCTCAGTGTGCTTGGCTCGGAAATTACCGCGCACCTGCTGCCAGCGCTGGGTGCGACCGGCGCCCACCTGAGGAGTGTGCTCGATGCGATCAAGCAACTCGATATATGGCTTACCGCTCACACGAGAGAGCTCCCGGGCGATGAGTTGGGCTGGCACAAAACCACGCTCCCGCTGACGGGCAGCCGTGTCTGGCACAAATGTAATCAGATCAAAATAGGGGAGATTCTGCTGCTGCAATACACGAGCAACAGATCGAGCGATGTCTTCACGGCCGTCATACTTCAGCCCATACACGAGTGTCTCTCCGGGCGTATCAAGTCGCCACAGCACGTGGCATCGACGAACTGGCGTACGCCACTGACATCGACTACAAATACGACCTTCCGGAGTCACGGCATTACATACATAACACGAAGACGTTCGCTCAGAGAGAGCAAATTCGCGACAATCCTGGCAGACGCCTGTGCCTTCGGTGTTGCACAAAACACAACGATCTGGCGAGAGTAATCTGGCGATGGCTTTGAACAAAACTTGCGTTCCTCCTTAGAGCCTGGTTATAATACGGGCTAAGACAGGCGAGAGTAAAGGATAAGGAGTTTTGCTAATGGCACGTCGGAATAATCCCGAAGAAGAAATTTTGCAAGACGAGTTCCTCGACGAGGCCGCCAACACTTCAGATGAGTGGATGGGGGACGAGGAGCTCGGCGGACAGCTTGCAGTAGATGTATACCAGACCAAAGATTCAGTTGTCGTAAAGGCACCTATTGCTGGCGTACGTCCAGATGATATCGATATCGCTATCTCAGAAGACGTCATGACGATCCGTGGCGACCGCAAGGAAGAGATCGTAGTCGAGAAAGAACACTACTACGTCCAGGAATGTTTCTGGGGCAGCTTCAGCCGCTCAATTATCCTTCCGACGTCAACAATTGCCGAGAAGGCCAATGCCACGCTCAAGGACGGCGTACTTACCGTTACCGTTCCAAAGGTAGTCCAAGAAGACAAGGTCAAGAAGATCAAGGTCAAGCCAGTAGGCGAATAGCCTCCACGAGCCGACCACTAAACAAAATCCCCCGCAAGGGGGTTTTTGTTTATATGTAAGCATCAAGTCAGTAGTAAGGCCTAAAGAGCCGACTACTCTCAGCCTAGTACTGACTCATCATATCTAGATGCTTAAGCTCGGTCTAGTACTAAAAATACCCCGGGGCGTACATGGGATACGGTGAGGGGTATTTTTAGAGCATAAACGCCGCTGGGCGCTAGAGATGTGAGTCGTGTGGTAACTTTGGAAGATCTAAGCCCCGAATTGGCCTAGTACGAAGTTGACTATTGCATACGCGAGAATCGCAACGACAATACCAATGACTGCGTAGAGAATACTATCCTTGGCGCTATTCACGCTCTGAGGGTTCCCGCCAGCAGTAATAAAGCGGAGTCCACCGATTATCAACACAATCACGGCTGCAATACCAACTACGTAGAGGAGTGTATTCACAGCGGTCTTAATTCCGCCTGGAACGGACTGAGCTCTCTGCTGATCAGATGCGCAGTCAATGCCCGATCGAATATCATTACCAGATGAACAAGCTGCGACTGCCCGCTGTGGCACCGTGACAAATACTGCGGCCATCATAAGGACGGCGATAAGGGATAGGAAGATTTTGTGTAGCATGATTAGGCTCCAAAGTTGGTTAATACGAAGTTGACGATAGCGTAGGCAAGGAGAGCAACCACCAAACCGATGACCGCATAGAGAATGGTGTCTTTGGCAGCGTTCGTGGCCTGGGGGTTACCACCCGAGAGGACGTAGCGTAGGGCTCCCACAATAACAACGATGAGCGAGATCACGCCGACGAGGTAGAGGAGGAGATTAATAGCACGCTGTACGCCGTCAGTAGCCGATATAGGGCTAGACCCGCAGGAGATACCGCCCACAACACCCGAAGATGTCGGATCACCACAAGCGGCGTGTGACATGCCAGCTGGCACGACCAAGAATAATGAGACTACAAGAACAACAAACAGAAAAACTCGAGTAAGAGGACGTATATACTTCATGACACTTATTATACCCGACTTTCATCAAAAAGCTCTTGCTCCTTTACTGAGACAAAAAAACACCTCCATAAAGGAGGTGTTTTTTTTTGCGATAATGACAGTCTAGGCAGCGCCAAACTGGCCGAGTACGAAGTTGACGATAGCGTAGGCGAGGAGAGCTACGACAATACCGATCACTGAGTAGAGGATGGTGTCCTTTGCAGCGTTTACGTTCGTGCTATTACCAGCAGAGAAGATGTAACGGAAGCCACCAACGATGAGCATGATCACGGCGACCACACCAATCGCGAAGAGCATGGTGTTGGTGACAGTACGAATGTTGGCAACGAGGTCGGTCTGCTGTCCATCACCCTGAGCTGCGCCTGCGCCTTCGCCGATGCCAGCTACTGCGTGAGCTGTCGATGCACCGAGAACGGCAACTACTGCATTACCGGTAAGTACGAGAGCACCTTTCTTTAGTAGGTCGTGAGTCTTGCTCATAATTTCTTTCCTTCTCCTTTTGATTGCTTTCACTTGATAATTGCCAGCATGCCGTGAAGCTCATGCTTTTGCCACTATTCTACTGGCTTCTAAGGGCAGGGGCAAGTAAAAAGCGGGCTAACTCCTTGAGAATTAGTCCGCTCATGGTTCGAGCCTACGTAAAATCCTACAGATGGCCGGTTGTGAGGAAGGTATTGAGAGCAGTGATACCAGATCCGGCGATGAGAGCAACGACCAAGCCAACAGCCGCGTAGAGGATAGCATCCTTAGCAGTCTTGGTCTTCTGAGGCTCGCCGACCGACACGACGTAGAGGATACCGGCGATGATCATCACGATCAGAGCAGCGATACCGATCACCCAGGTAAATGTAGTAATACCTTCAGACACGATCCCCTGTACAGTAGTTGCTCCTGCTACCTTTGGCAAAATGAACTCCGCTATAGATCGCGCCAGAATAGCAACCGTAAATCCAACCGCCGTGTAAATGATGGACTGCAAGGCTTGCTTAGTCTTTTGTGGGTTACCGAGGGAAGTAATATATAGAAAGCCAGTAAATACAATCATAATTACGCCAATAACGCCGATAGTGTAATTGAGAAATTTGAAGATATTGTCCAGAAGGGCAGCAAGTGTAGCTGGCCCCTTGGTGAGCTGTCCAGGAGGATTGATCTGAACGTCATAAGCGAGTTTGAGGAATTTGTTCATGGATTGTTTGTAGTTCCTGTTAAGACGAGTTGGATAAGTTGGAAAATAAGACCCACACCAACAATAGCAACAAGGCTAATTATCGCATAGGTAATAATTTTCTTGGCTTGTGCAATTCCCTGAGGGTTCCCGGTCGAGGTCATCATGCGGATGCCACCAAAGATAATGAAGATGACTGAAAGTGCACCTCCAGTGTATGTGAGGTAAGTAAGTATTGCAGTTGCGATTTCTGGAATCGTCGCTGACGTGAAGCCATCCTTTATATTTACCCCAAGAAACTCGCCACCTGTGATGCCCGATAGACTCAGATAGAGACGCCCCACCCAGAGAAGAGCGATGCTCGTAACGGCAGCGAGAATGCGCGTCTTGGCAGCACCTATTCCGCCAGGCCCAGACGTACCAGCCTGAATGATCCCGAGTACGATCATGATCATACAGATACCCACCACGAGAAAAACGAGGTAGTTAGCCAGACGATCTATCACCACCTCAATCGCGCTTCGTCCCGGGATAGTATTCTCGTCACACAATTGTTTAATAAAGCCATTATTTGAAATGAACGGTGTAACAGACTGGCCGTCGATCGATGTGGCCGCAAGGTTATCACAGGTAAGGGCATCATTTGAATTGATACCACCGTTCACTTTTTTGCTTCCATCAGCCTGACTCTTAAGCAGCTGCTCACAAGCTGCAGCACTTATGTTCTTGCAGGTCGCCGCATTCTGCTCATTTATATCCTGTTGCGATCGTTCGCATGAATCAACTGTATTACAGGCTGCCTGAGCCCCAGGAAGGACAAGGCTTGATAGCTGAGGAGAAAAGGAATGAATAGCAACTAGTGAAAGAAAGGCTAGACTTAATATCAGTGCGAGAGAAGTTACGGAGTTTTTAAGAGAAAAATACATATTGCTCATCATTATATCGGTAATTGCTTCTTTTTATTAGCCCTATACAACATAAGTGTTTTTAACTTCATGAATATGCATAACAACTTGGGATGAGGTTTGATATACTCTCAAGTAGTTATTATGTCTTTATTCAAACAGTACAGTCAGCGAATACTCAGCGTCATCGCCATCTTTCTTATAGGTGCATTGTCGATGCTTGCGCTTGCTAAGCCAGCACGGGCTGCTGATTCTATCACGCAACTACCGTCAAACTTTACTCCCGACGAATGCGCATGGGTATATGACTCTCTCATTACGTGCGGCTTGGACTTTTGGTACAATGCGCAGCAATCAGACAGTAGTGGATCACCCGTATTCCAATTTCGCCAGGAAGAAAGCGGGAGCTGGGTGTGGAAAAATAATGCCTTTATAACTCTTGGGTCTGCAGGAGATGAATTTACTGCATCCGCCTCATTAGATCCTGGAGCGCAAGGAACAAAATATACCGGCAACGTCACAGATAGAGAAAAGCGAAATATCCGAGCAATAGCTCAAGATGGAACCTCAAAAGATATATTTGGAGCTTTAGAAAATTCTAAAATACCCGCAGACGGTAAGGCGGTGGGTGAAAACGGAAAGGACTACTATGCGTTCTGTGGAATTAAATCGACCAAAGGGCAGTCTTGTTTTAATGGAAGGGGAAACAATCTCTACAAGATCACTTCTGATGTCTCAACAAAAACGAGCACGGGTCTAGACGAAGGTATCGCCAGCTCTGAGCGCTGTGATGCCGATATGGATGGGCTCCTCAGCTTTATCTTCTGTCCGCTCTTCGAGTTGACACAAAAGTCTGTCACCAACCTTATTGGTACAAATGCCAGTGGCTCAAAACGTGGCTTCCTTATAGAACTCATGACAATCTCGCCTATGACTCAGGCAACAACAACAAATCTCTATAATGTATGGAAGGCTTTTCGCGACCTCGCCCTGGGTCTCTATGTACTCGTCTTCATCGTCATTATCTTTGGCAATGGGCTCGGTATGGATGCCTATACCGTGAAGCGTACGTTGCCACGCCTGGCGACAGCTGCAGTGCTCACCATGGCATCATTCTTTATTATTCAGACGCTCGTGGATCTCTCAAATCTGCTGGGTGCGGGTCTACCAGCGTTGATCTCCAATATTACCAATGGCGATGCAAATATCGCGAACTTTTCACTCGATCTAGGAGCGGGAGGGAGTGCATTGGGTATCTTGCTCCTCATCGTATTCTCGCTGGTAGCACTCGTGGCAGTCCTCGTCGGCATGGCCGGACTCATCTTCCGGCAGATAGCCGTATATATTCTCGTCATTATTTCACCGTTGGCGTTTGTAGCATGGGTACTCCCAAACACTGAGAGTATATTCAAGCGATGGTGGTCCAACATGATCAAGCTCTGCATGATGTTCCCCATTATTACCGGTATGATCGCTATGTCTCTTCTCTTCCAAAAATCCCTAGATTCTCCAACTGCCCCATTGTCACTCAAGCTCGCCGCAACTCTCGCACCACTCATGGCACTTATCGCCATCCCCAAGACTTTCAAATGGGGTGGGGAACTCTTTGCAGCTGGAGCTGGGTTCATTGCAGGTCGAGCCAGCAAAGGCGTCGATCTTGCCAAGGGTGGTGGTACTGCACTCAAGGGTGGCGTAAAGAATATGGCTCAAAACAAAATCATTCAATCTGACAACAAAGTGCTCGGAGGAAATTCGAAGCTAGGTGGATTCCTTGCTGGAGCTGGAGCCGGGTCTCTCGTCAATACGCGTGGCGCACGTCTTAAGCGTGCATCCAAGATAACCGGCGTTCAAAATGAAATCGAAAAGGCAGCAGGGCTGAGATACGATCAAGCAATGTCTACGCAGGTAGACCCATTGGCCCCTAAGGAAATACAAGCGCAACAAAAAGCTGCTGCCTTCAATAAACTTCTTATGAAAGCACCACGCGAAGAGCGGTTTGCCTATGCCGCAAAAGCCGCAAAATCTGGAGATGCCAATATGATAGGACTTGCAGCAAACTCCATGTCGGATCCTAGGGAATATGCTCAGTTTGTTAACCGTAACTACGGTGACTTTGATTCACAACCAGAATTTAGAGATCATGCAGTCGCCAGAGCAAAAGGCGCCGTAGTAACCGCACGAGCAGCTTCGGGTGGAACGCACACTGCCGATGTCGCCAACGCTGAGGCAAACTACCGCAAAGCCATCCGCGGAAACGGTATGGATGCCACGGCACCCGGAGGTCCAGATGGTGGAAAGATGTCTGGTAAGAACTCAGCCGCGATCTCTGGAGCAAAGCCTGGAGCACAAAAAGAGATGTTTTACACTCTACAAGCTGATGCTTCTGGAAAGACAGTTGAGGTAGTTGACCACAACGCTATCAGATCAATGGATGCCAACCAAGTTCAAAACCTTATTACCGATAAGACACAGCGTGGTAACCTGAGCAAGGATACGATACAGGCACTTCGAGAGCATGCATACGTCCTAGATGCAGCTGGTAAGCCAGTCATCGATCCTGCCACAGGAGTTGCTCAGCTTCGTTCCGGAACGCATGCTACGGCTATCCAGCAGGGTCTGGATGAGCATGGGAACTTTAAGTAGAAGTCACTCTTATGGGTCAATATAAAGTACCTCAAAACGTCGAGTCTGAAGACAAGCTGATCGGGCCACTCTCAATGAAGCAATTTATCTATGCCCTCATAGGGCTCGGGTGGGGGTTCCTCATGTGGCGTATTTTTTCTATCGGTGGAACTGCTGGGATTCCATTCATGTTTCTTACTATCCTCCCTATCTCAGGATTCATGTTTCTCATTGCCTTCGGTCGACGTGAAGAGCAAAGCTTTGAAAACTACCTCATTGCGCTGATTCGCTTTAACGTCATGCCTCGCAAGCGACTCTGGATGAAGGATGATGTCGTCGATAAGGTGATTGTAGCCACACCAAAAGGACCTCAGATCGTACCTCAGTCTGCCGAGGATTATCAGCAGGTACGGTCACGCCTCTCACAACTAGCGCTCGTGGTGGACACTCGTGGCCACGCCAAATCAGATACCATTCAGGCCGCGGATCCCACCAATGCAGCGGCGCAATTCAGTCAGCGCGTCTTTACGCCAGACTCCCTTCAGCACGAACTCGTCACCAATCAAATGGAAGCACAAGATGATATTCTCTCGAGTGCCGAAGGCGGAGCCCACGCTGATGCCGTCCAAGGAATATTACGAGGGGTAGAACAGGATATCCGAAGCCAAGCTGTTAATGCAATGTCATCTCCTCCTCCTAGCTCAGAAACTCAAAATCTAGACACCGTCACACCTCCTCAGACCACCGTCAACGATGCTATACTGAAAACGGTTATGAATACGGGCGACTTGAGTGTGGCCCAAGTAGCTCAGGCCGCAAATCGTGGCCAGCTTGCTGCCGGTCAGACCATCCAGCTTCGCTGATCCAAAAGTATTCATCAAAAAATCAAACACACATATCAACAGATTTCACCAAACATGAAGTATCATCTGTTGATTTTTGGTATGATAGTACATTACTTCGGTAGTAATTCCTCAAAAACAAACATCTAGACAAACAACTGATAACAACTAGTGACGAGGAAATATGGCCACTCCAAACGATCAAACAGCGGTCTCACCACAAGCTGCTGAATACCAAAGCTCAACCACGCCCCCAAAAGAAGCCAAAGACCTTCGGGCGAGCACGCAAAACCATCTCATGTTTACTGAGATTAAGGATGGCATTGTTGTCATGCGCGATGGTTCTCTTCGTATGGTTGTTTTGGCGAGCTCACTCAACTTTGATCTCAAGAGCCCTCAAGAGCAGGACTCAATTGAGTTTGCATACCAGGGCTTCCTAAACGGCCTACACTTCCCAGTCCAAATCGTCATTCGTAGTCGTCGACTTGATCTCGATAAATATATTGAAGGCCTTGAGGTGAAGCAGGCAGCTGAAGAGAACCCCCTCATCGCCGGACTGATGGAGGACTACATCTACAATATCCAGGGACTTCTCGAGCAGGTGAATATCATGAACAAAGAGTTCTACGTGGTTGTGCCGTACTACGTTGAAATGGCCGCGAAGAAAAAGGACAATGCTGGGTCGAAGCTGGCGGGGCTCTTCCAAAACAACACCGACTCAGTCCAAACTGATGAGGTCTACGAGCAGCGCAAGCGTGATCTCATCCAGCGTACCAACCTTGTCGCACAAGGTCTCGCGCAATTGGGCGTCCGAGCTGCCGTGCTCGGTACTCAAGAGGTCATTGAGCTCTTCTATACAGCCTACAATCAAGAGGAGGCTATCTCGCAAAACCTTACTGAAGTCAACGAAATGACAACGCCTGTCGTAGAGCGTGGCAATCCTAATCCCGAACCCTATACTCCGCAGGTCCCCATGAATGAACCAATCGCCAATACACCACACAATCCGCTTGAGAACCCAGGAGGACAAGTCTAATGGCCCGTTCAAAAGTTGATCCAGCCCAGCAGGCTGCGGTCGACAAAGTTGCTCAAGAGCAAGCTGAAGCCGACCGACAGTATCGAGAGGGCATACTAAGTCTGCGTGACATTATTGCGCCGAGTTCATTCGTCATCGAGAACAGCCACCTCGTCATCGGCAGTCGCTATGTCCGTACACTCTTCGTATATGGCTACCCTCGCACACTCTTCACCGGCTGGCTTTCGCCTATCATCAACCTCGATGAAGTGATCGATATATCACTGAACATATTGCCAGTAGAGAGCCGCGTAGTCCTTGAGAATCTCAAGAAGAAAGTCGGTCAGCTCGAAGCCAGCTATATGATCAACGCCGAAAAAGGTAAAGTGCGTGACCCAGGGGTAGAGGCTGCTATCTCTGACGCTGAGGAACTCCGCGACAAGCTCCAAGTAGGCGAAGAGCGATTCTTCCGCTTTGGTCTCTACCTCACCCTCTATGGTAATGACGTCGAAGAGCTTGACCTGATCCAGCGAAAAATCGAGTCTATCCTCGGCACCAGCCTCATCTACACCAAGCCCGCCACCGTTCAGATGGAGCAAGGCTTCAACTCGACCCTCCCAATCGGTACCGATCAGCTCGGTATCTTCCGTAACATGAATACCGGCTCGCTCTCGACCAGCTTCCCATTCACGACTGCCGAACTCTCGCGTAACGAAGGTATCCTCTACGGCCTAAACCGTCATAATAACGGGCTCGTTCTGTTCGATCGATTCTCACTCGAAAATGCCAATATGGTCGTCTTCGCCAAATCTGGTGCTGGTAAAAGCTTTACCGTGAAGCTCGAATGCCTCCGATCCCTCATGATGGGTGCTGACGTCCTCATCATCGATCCAGAGAATGAGTACAAGACCCTCAGTGACGCTGTAGGTGGTAGCTTCGTAAAGCTCTCACTAGCCAGCGATACACACATCAACCCATTCGACCTCCCAACGGTTGTTGACCCGGAAGAAGCCGATAATGCCTTGCGAGCTAACAGCATCATGCTCGTGGCTCTCGTCCGCGTCATGTTTAGTGGTCAGCTGACCGACCCAGAAGTCGGTGACCTCGACATCGCTATCGGCCAGACCTATGCGCAAAAGGGGATCACAAATGACCCACTGACCCACAACACCATACCGCCGACTATGATCGATCTGTACAACACGCTTATGTCCATGGGTACATCTGGTAGTGGTACTGGCCCACAGATTGCAGCCCGGCTCCGACGATTTACCGAAGGATCATTCTCCGGAATCTTCTCCCAGCAATCAAATGTGCAGTTTGATAACCGTTTCGTCGTATTTAATATCCGTGACCTCGAAGACGAGCTCCGCCCGATCGGTATGTTTATCGTTCTCAACCACATTTGGAACCGCGTGAAGGCCGACAAGCGCCGCCGTATTCTAGCGGTCGACGAAGCTTGGCAGCTCATGCAGTATCCTGACTCCGCACAATTCATGTTCTCCATCGCCAAGCGAGCTCGAAAGTACTACCTCGGCCTCACCACCATTTCTCAGGACGTAGAAGACTTCTTACAGGATCGCCTTGGTCGTGCAGTCGTCAACAACAGCTCTCTCCAGCTTCTCCTCAAGCAAGCACCGTCGGCTGTTGATGTCGTGGCTGAGACTTTCAAGCTCACTAGTGAAGAAAAGGCTCGCCTCTCGCAGTTCCCAGTAGGTGAAGGCTTGTTCTTCGCGGGTCTCAATCACGTCGTCATCCGTATCCTCGCGAGCCCAATGGAAGAGCAGCTCATTACGACTAACCCGCGCGATTTGCTCGACAAAAAAATTGCAGCAAGCGCTGCCTTAACCGCAAGCGCCGAAGCAGAGTCAGCCTCCGTCATCAACAACTTCGACAACATATCAACACCACCAGATGCAGTGCCCGCCCAACCCGTGCCAGCCGCACCGACTATACCTGTCTATCAATCTGAGCCACAGATTTCAGCTCCTCCAGTAGTTCCAGAACCTTCACCTCAACAAAATCAACTAACAGGTAGCTAACACTCAAAGTGGCCACTAACGATCTCAAACCATCCCAAGAAACCCCACAGCAGAATGAGGGAGGTTTTGGGATAAACGCACGCAGGAATGACCAAGGGGGATTTGATATTAACAAGAATCAGTCCAACCCTACGCTCAGCACCAGCAATAAGAGAGGAGCTGCGAAGGCAGGAGACACTAATTCTCAGGTGAACAACACGCCCAATACATCAGGGGGTGGACTAGGTGCAGCCAAGTCGGCCATGCAGGGCGGTGGTATGCAAGGGATAATGAAAGACAAGCTCAAGAGCGCCGCACTCGGTGGACTCAAAGATACTAAAGATCCAGAAAAAAGCCGCCTCGAGAACGCCAAAGATAACGTTAAGGAGAAGGCTAAGGAAGCCGTCAAGGACGAAGCCAAGCAGGTCGCGAAAAAAGTCGCCAAGCAGGTCGTCAAACAAGGCGCGCAAGCAGCTGCCAAGGCCTTGGCTGCCAACCCAATTACGTGGCTCGTACTCCTTGTCATCGTTGTGCTGGTTTTTGTATTCTTCACCGTTGCTTACTTCTGGAAACATCCGGCCGAGGCCTTGAAACTCGGCCTCACATCAATTGCTCGTACCGTTGGTCTGGGCGTGAATAGTACGATCGAAAATGGAGGAGCGAGCCAGTTAGCCTATGAGGTTCCCGTCAGTGGAGCCGGTGTAGCGCAAGCCGCCATCGGTGATTACAATCCTGCATCTATTCCGGCACCCGGAACATATGCGTATCAGATGTCTAGGATTGATTGGGAAAAGGCTAAGTACCAAACCGTCTCAAACTTCAGTAATTGCGATGTGATTACGAAGAAAGTCGTCGATCCAAGCGGAAACACTCGTAGCGTAATAGACAAGGTTGTCTTGAAGGCAAACCCAGATAAAGCCCTGGAAGGTATTGCCAGAGCCAACTGTATTAACAAAACATATCCAATCTTTAACGCCATGCTTCGATCACAGTTTATTCGTGATGGCATTAATGCTCAGATCGGCATTCGCTACGCTTATGCTCTTCCCGAGGATTCGCCCAGCCTCAACGGTAAGACCAAAAACCAAATGGAGACTATGCTGCGCAACAAGAGTCTCGATCGTATCTGGAAGCAAAGCGGCGGTAAAGTTGATGATTATAGTGATAAAGCGCCCGAAAAACCAAACGACAACTGTGGCCGTGAACCGGACGCCATTAGTGAAACAAAGACTAAAAACGACGATCTGTGTGCTGGCCGAGTAGAGCTTTTTTCATACGGCGAAAGCAGTAGCTACACACAGTCTGTTCGCACGTGCGCCAACAGCTATAACTTTCAAAATGCTCCAGATCTAGATGTTGCAATCGACAAAGCCAAGCTCGACCTTACGTGCGGCATTCCACCCGATAAGCTCGTATATTACTACAACATGCCAAATGAAAGCCTCGCCAAGTCAGGTGATGACTCTGTAGAGTCAATCCAAGCCAAGGTGCATGTCTTGCGTACGATCTGCAAGATCAATGAATACAGCCTCAAGGACGACGATACTGCTGAGAAAAATTACCGTGCACAAGTCGAGGATCGCATCTCTTCTGAGATCAATGCCGCTATGCAAGCCCTCACGTATGCCGATACTACACAGACGAGGTTTCTCTCGATCCAAGAACTCAGTGGTGACGCCTACAAGGTCCTCGGTATGGGCAACTCACAAGAGTATCACCACAGCGTGAATGGTGAAAAGGTCGGGATCCCAACCGACTCCGATGCACTCTCACGTATCTTTGGTATTGCCAACCTCAAGGCTTATAAGCCAGGCGAGACCATCTATAATGACGCCAGCACACAGTCTGCTCTCAAGGTGCTTACCCATATCAATACTGTGACGGGCGAAGAACCACAAACCGGGGCCACCAAGCCACTCTGCGAAATTCTCAACTCCAAAAACTTCAATGATATTTATTACCCGGAAAAAGGCGAGCAAAAAACCGCCGAAAAACTTCGCCCCCAAGTCAGTGACTTCTACGACAACTTCTACCCCGACTTCAAGCAAGCACTCGCCACGCTTGATGCATACAGTAAAGACTCTAAAGGTAAGACAATGAGCAATACTGCTGCGGTTGCTTCTATCAGAATCAACGACATACTCAAGCGCTACGTCCGTATCAATGCAAATGTCTCTACAGCAGGCACCGAAGAAGGTACCCAAAACTTCAGCCGCATGTCGACAGGTATGCAAGCTTACAAGAATAGTTTTACTCTCGCCATGGGAGGAAAATTTAGCAATCCAAATGAAGCTGTTATATCTGAGGCCGAAGACCGCAGCCTCATCGCTTACCAGGACAAGATAAATGGAATCGGGTGGCGTCTCTTTGATTCGAAGAACCCAAGCTCCCTGACGAGTCGACTGGCCGTGGCTCTCATCGACAAGCCTCAAAAAATCGCCAGCAATGTAGCGAGTGTACTCGGCAGTCTCTTTAATCCTGCAAAAAATCTTGTGGGGAGCAAATCGTCACTCGCATACTCTTTGACAGGGGATAGTCGAGTCGCTCAAGCCACCTCGAGCTATGAGATAAATAGCTTACGGATTGACCCAGCCGCTATACCAGAAGGTTTTTATAAATTGGATAGCTTTAAGAATGCTGAAGCTATTGAGGCTATCATTAAGTCAAATCCCGGGGTCGCCGGTACTTTCTTGGGTTGGGAAAAATGCTTCCGAGAATTCATTCCATCTCAATATCACTTACTTCATCCTGACGAATCAAAGGCTGCGTTATACAAGGACTTTTGTCGTGAGCTCTTTGACGTCAATGCGCCCACTAAGCTGGCGAATCCAGGCATTCTTCAAACTATTATCAACAATCCGAACTCCGTCTCACTAAGCAATCCAGGTGTACGCTCAGACATATCATTCATGTATCGCGCTTTTCACTATTACAACGTCGAACAACAGGCTCTCACGTATCTCTCTAACCCCTCAGTAGAAGACATCACACTCAACGACTCATTCGGTGAAGATCCACTGACCGGTGATGTTGCGACACTATCTCAAACTGCCGGCACTCCTATCACGGCTATTCCAGGAACAACCGGTCCAAATGGCACGGTCAGAGTGGACATTCCACGAAGCTGCACATCTGGTGCCCAAGCCGGCACGACAGCTTTTGCGCAATATGTGATCGCTCGGTTCCAAACCCGCAATCTCGGCACATTCAACTGCCGTAGTGTGCGCGGCGGCAGCTCCCTCAGCCTCCATGGGGAAGGACGCGCTTTTGATGCCGGGCTCAATGTTTCAAATGCTGCTGAAAAAGCTCGCGGTGATCAGCTATTCCTTTGGACTATTCAGAATGCTGCAAATATCGGCGCTCAAGAAATAATCTGGAATCGTCAAATCTGGACACCGCGCAAGGGACTGCACGTATATTCTGGAGAAAACCCCCACGTTGATCACGTCCACATCGGACTCAACTGGGACGGTGCACGACAACTCTCACCCTTCTTCACAACAGGAGCCGGCAAATGATTAAAAAGATACTCTTATCTATAAGTATTTGGGCACTACTCTTACATCAGGTTGCGCCACTCACTATCGTGCAGGCTGCTGAAACGCCTCTACCATCGGGTGTCTCGGCCCAACGACGAAATATCGAGCAAGCTCCTACGTATGACAAGGAGGCAGAAGTCACGCGAACTACTTGCACTCCTGGCGCACCTATTAGCGGTGGCACTACTACCCCTGTAGCAGGCAATAATAATGAAGAAAAAGCCTGGAACTATTTTAGCGATCCTTCAAAAGGTCTCACCCCTGTACATGTTGCCGGCATCGTAGCTAATCTCAGCTGGGAATCAGGCGGGGTTGATCCGAAGAAATCACAGCTCGGTGGTGGGCCAGGTCGCGGTATTGCCCAGTGGACACTCACGGAACGGTGGGCTTCACTCCTCGCATGGGCAAAAGGTAACCCTAATGATCCAGCTGACGATCGTGATCCGTTTGATCTTGGCACTCAACTCGACTACGTGTGGCGCGAGATAACCCCTGGTGGTGGTAGTCGGTCATATATAGCTGCAGGCTTACGTCAGGAAAATACCCTCGAAGGTGCTACGCAATACTTTGAAATTAAGTTCGAGGGAGCCGGCATCCCGAAGATGGCCGAGCGCATCAAGATAGCCTATCGACTCTTCTCCCAATACAGTGGACAGTCAGCCAACCCCTCACCATCAGGATCAACACCATCTACCCCTACCACACCCGAAGGAACCGGCACGGGTACCTGTGCGCCCGACACAAGTGCGCTCTCATCAATCACCGGTGATCACGCCACCTTGGTAAAGCGTCTCCTCGACAACCCGCTCGTGTCCTATGATAACCAAACGATTCCAAAAGACTTACGTGAAGGAGGGCAATGTAAGGGTGGGCAACTACCAAAGGTCCAGATGAGTGATAACCTCATCAAGCTCCTCATAGGACTCGTCGAAGACACTAAGACCGGGATACGCATCTCAGCCTTAGTCTCCGGTCACGACTGCCAGACGAGTAGTGGAAGTATCTCAAATCACTCCAGTGGCTTCGCGGCCGACATCGGGAATGAAGCTGATGCAGCCGTTCTGTATCCATATCTCTACAAGAATAAAGACAAGTTCCAGATCAATGAACTCATCTACTCTAAGGACGGGAGAGTCAATGAGCAGTTTGGTGCACACAACCTCGATGAAGGTGTAGACCATGACTACGGATCTGGCACAACCAGCGAACACAGTAACCATATCCATGTCTCTGTAAAGAAAGGAAGCTAGAATGAATCCACAATTTCAAAAACGATTCCTCACTATATTCTTGACAGGCGTAGCACTTATCTTGGGTGGCTATACCTACTGGTACTTTTTCACGTTTCATATTGTGAGCGTGACACCTGGCAATAAAAAGATGACGCCTTCGAGTACGATTCAGATTACCTTCAATAAATCAATCAAGAATGCTGATGCTATTAATGACACATCCATCATTAATCCTTCGAATATTGTAGTCACAATCGTGGACGACAAAACTATCCGCCTCACGCCGATTGCCGCATATACCCTCGATACAACCTATACCGTGACCATTCCCGAAGTAGTCGCCGATGATGGAAAAACACTCAAGAACATCACGCAAAAATTTACTGTCTCCGCGTCTAATAGTAATGAAGAAGAGGACGGCATCTCCCAAGACGATATTGATGCATATGTCCGCCGAAAGTATCCCTATATCGACAAGCTTATTGATACTTCTGATGTTGACCACACTATTACCTATGGGTTTCCAAATGACGTCTTTACGATTATGGTAGATATCCAGCCATACCTACCACCAAATGATCGACTAGTGGCCTCCAAGCGAGAAGCCAAGATTATCGAAGTCTACAACCGTTTTGTTGCCAATCTCAAGACCTTTAATGTAGGCCCAATGGACGTACCAATGCAATTCACCCCTGATGAAGCGAGCAAAGTCGTCACTCAGATTCGTTAAAGCACCCGAACCGTCACACGCTTCACATCTCGTCCGCTTCGTCGTCTGATCTCACGCTCAATCTGAATATGTCTCAGGCGAATTTCTGAGGCCTCAATACTGCCACCTACCGTCACTCCAATTACATCATGCTTATAGGTGAGTGACTCCACCTTCACCGCAGCATACTTCTTGATAACCGATCGAATCTGCGCAAAGAAAGCGACGAGGTCATCCGCCTTATCAACATCTTTTTGTCCGAGGACATCACCGATTTTTTCGAAGCTCATACAATCATTCTATTCTAGTGGCCTGGTGAGATCGAGGATCTGAGCGGGGAGGTCAAGTCGACGGTCGAAGTCGGTCGTCGTAATAATGGTTTGCACATCGGTCAATCCATCGACCAGCCAGTGTCGACGCGATTCATCCAGTTCGCTAAATACGTCGTCTAGAAGGAGGAGGGGAGTTTGCTCGGTCTTTGACTGGATATATTCAATCTCGGCCAGCTTGAGAGCCAAGATGGCAGTACGAGTTTCTCCTCGAGAAGCCGAGTAGCTCAGCTGCTGATTGTCATGCAAAACATGCCAGTCCTCTCGATGTGGGCCAGCTGAGGTGGTACCAAGCACAATGTCTCGCTGGCGATTTTCAAGAAGTCGTTGACCGAGATCGCTCGTACGTTCCATGTATTCAATTCGTAGATCAAGCTTCTTCTGGCTAATGTGCTCGGCCTTCTCTTTTACGATTGGCTCGAGGTGACTCAGGAACGCTTGGCGAGATTTATAAAGTGTTTCAGCCGGCTCCGACAACTGCGTATCGAGAATAAATAATTGATCCTCAAGGTCGGGGAGTGAGTCTCGACGATTGTGCCAGAGGAGGCTATTTCGCTGTCGCAAGATACGGCGGTACTCCACATAAGCCCGGTGATATAAATGGTCAGTCTGCGTCAGGACGAGATCAATATAGCGGCGGCGGCGTTCGGGACTCGCCGAGAAGAGTGCACTATCGCTCGGATCGAAAAGTACTACCGGGTGGAGGCCAAGCAGGGTATGGCGGGGGATAGCGACTTCATTGCGAAGGAATTTTTTGCGCTTCGGCCGGGTCTGGTAGGTGACGCTAATGGTTTCCTCTTCGTGCACGACATCAAGTCGATAACCCGGTTGATCATACTGTACGAGTGTCTCATCTTCAGCCCGAAATGATCGGCCGGTCGCAGCCACAAATAAGGCCTCGAGGATATTTGTTTTGCCGGTCGCATTTGGACCAAGTATCACTAAGACACGCTCCGAGCAATCGAGCTCGAGCTGGGTGTAGGATCGGAAATGAGTCAGCGATAATCGCTTCAAGAGAGAATATTCCTAACTGCGCAATGGCATGATGAGGTGAAGACCTTCGAAGGATTCGCCTACCGGAAGGACAAGGCATGGATCAAGCTTATCCTGGAAGCGTAGCTCTACCTGATCGCTCTTATAGCTTCCTAGTACATCCTGAAGAAATCGTGCGTTGAGTGAGATTTCAATTGGCTCACCCGTGAGTTGGGCGGGGACATCGGAATTGTTTGTACCGACCTGTGAGGCTTCGGCATATAATTTCAGGCTTCCCTCAGACGCCTCCAGCTTAATCGTGTGCGCACTTTCACGAGCAAAGATACCAGCGAGCCTCACTGCCTGCGAAAGCTCCTCACGGGCCACTACAATGGTAGTAAGGGTTTTCTCTGGGATGATCTGACGATAGTTCGGGAAGTTACCTTCAATGAGACGAGAAACCAAAGCAACATCACCAACTTCACAACGCATCTCGCTATCCCCAAGAGTGAGAGTCACTTCGTCATTCTCTGCGCTCGAGAGCAGGCGAGTGATTTCTTGCACAGTTCGGATGGGGATAATGATCTTAATATCTGGTGCGCCTTCCAGCTTAATCTTTTCTTCTGTCAACCTGTAGCTATCCGTTGCAGCCAACGTAATACCACCATCTTCAGAACTAATCGACACTCCAGCTAGGACTGGTCGTGACTCATCGAGAGATGCAGCTACGACAACGCGTTCGAGGGCATCCTTGAGTACTTGGACGGGGAGTGTGAGTTGATTCTTGGTATCTACTTCGGGGATGACTGGATATTCATCGGCTGCCATGCCGTTGAGCGTAGCCTTCATATGGGCTGCAGATATTTCGAGCTCTGCACCACCACTGGTCAGCTGAAGCTTGTCACTCTGCACAGCTTGAATTGTTTCGTTCAGTAGGCGAGCGGGGATAGAGACAGTTCCTTCGGTCTCGATTTTGCATCCTACAGAAATACTAAGGGCGAGTTCAAGATTCGTCGCTGAAACAATTAATTGTGAATCCTTGGCGGTGAGTAATACATTTCCAAGTATTGGAAGACTCGTTCGTGCACCCACTACACGACTTGCTAGTTGTATAGCTCGCGAGAGGTTGGTTTGTAATACTGATACTTTCATTGAGATTCCCCTTTTATTATAAATTTAGTGGTGGTGGTGGTTATGGGTACTGTGGATAGAGTGGATAAGCGCCTTTTGGTGTACCTGGCTATCGAGAGAATTCTCTGAAGAAGGTGGGGATAGTCGGGGGATCCAGCTGCGGACGAGCGGGGGAGCGAATGGGGGTAAGATTGAGTGGTTGAAAAAACCTGAGGATAAGCGGGGGAGAACCCACAAGTTATGAGCAGTTTTTCAACGCCTCCTCCCCAACTTATCCCACGCTTTACCCCCATGTTATCCACAGAAGACCTGTGTATAAAAACCGAATATCGGTCTATGTGTGTTGTGAAAAGATCTACAAGGTTCATGTTAATGACGCCGCTTCTTGTTGTGTGATGCGCTGGCGAACCTCAGCAATGTCCTGGGTAATGTTGTCTTGATTAGCAACTAGCGCTTCAATCTTCTGGAAGCCATGCATGATAGTGGTGTGATCTCGTCCACCGAGATGTCCACCTATCTGGGGATAAGACAATTCAAGAATGTCACGCAAAACATACATAGCGACTTGGCGGGGAACAACGATGTCTCTCGACCGGCGCTTACCGGTGAGATCCTCGAGAGTGAGACCAAAGTAGCGGGCTGTCTCAGTGAGGATGTGGCGTGGGCTTGGTTTGCGGCGACCGGTGGTTTGTACTTGAGTACCACCGAGAACCTGTTCAACCACTTCGATACTGGGTTCGACATGGTGGAGCTCACAGTGCATGATTACTCGATTGAAACCACCTTCTAGCTCACGAATATTAGTAGAGATCTTCTCGGCAATCGCTTCAGCTACTTCTATCGGAAAGCCAATCTTCTTTGATTCAGCCTTCTCCTGAAGGATAGCCACTCGAGTCTCAAGGTCGGGTGGTTGGATATCCACTACCATTCCCCATTCAAATCGACTACGAAGACGTTCTTCGAGCTCAGCAATCTCTTTTGGTGGACGGTCTGAACAGATCACGATCTGTTTATTAGCTTGGTGGAGGGCATTAAAGGTGTGGAAGAATTCTTCCTGAGTTGTTTCCTTCTTCTTAATGAATTGAATATCGTCCACAAAAAGCACATCGACTTCACGATACTTAGTTGTAAAGGCTTCGGACTTACGCACTGAATCCACAAATGACTTATAGAATTCCTCGATCGTTATATAGAGGAGTTGCAAGTCGGGATTGAGGCGACGGATTTCACCGTAGACGGCCCACATGAGGTGTGTCTTCCCTACTCCGGCTGGGCCATACAGAAAGAGGGGATTGTAGTCGGTGCCAGGCTTTTCAGTGACAAGCTTGGCGGCAGAGTATGCGAGTCGGTTACTCGATCCCACGACAAAGTGATCGAAGTTATAGCGATCCACAAGGTGCTGTTGGGGAGCAAATAAGTTTGTCTGATTACTATTTTGGGTAGTCGGGATACGCTTCTGTTCGCGACTGGCTGGCTTACTGGTCCGTCCCTGGAAGACTAGCTCATCATCACCTTGTGAAGCACTTGGCGTAGATTGAGACTTGTAGGCTACTCGAGTAATCTCGGGCATCTGCTTAGCGAGTGCCGATATGATTTGGGGTTCAAAGCGGGCTTTGAGCTGAGCGCTTGAGAACGGATTGGGCACGTTTATTTCGGCCACGCCATCTGTTACGGCAACGAGACTTGTTTGTTTTACAAAGGTCTTGTAGCTATGGTGACTCATCGATATTTCGAGCTCACCAAGCACACGTTGCCACATCGAATCGTAGTCTGCGGCAGCAGTCTTGTTCATCCTCACCCCTCCTTATCTCTTACCTCTAGTCTAGTAGTTTTCCACAGGCCTGCCAAGTGCTTATCCACAGACTGTACACAATATTCACAGTTAAGGGGGATAACTTTTGGATAAGCTCACCGCTACAGATAAGATATGTACCTTGTAATCTCTCGATAGAATGTGTATAATATCCCAGATATGAAGATGACACACCAACCCAAGAAACGTCGCCGACAGCGAGTCCATGGCTTTATGAAGCGTATGAGCACTCGAGTAGGTCGAGCAGTTTTGAAGCGCCGTCGCCTCAAGGGGCGTTCGCGCGTCGCTATCTAGCAATTCTTTTTACGGAAAGGTCCCATGCTCTCCACGAGTAACCGCCTCACCGCCTCAAAAGACATCATGAAGGTCCTGCGCACTGGTCAACGCACCGGCGCCGGGCCATTTGTTGTTTATGCGTTGCGCAACCGATCCGGCGCCACGCGAATGACAGTAGTGATATCAAAGAAAGTAGATAAGCGGGCGGTTGTACGAAATCGATGTCGCCGGCGGGTGAGAGAGGCTTTTCGCCCACTTCTGCCTCAACTAGAGCCCGGCTTTGATATACTGATATATATCAAGCAAGATATGGGCAATGTGCCGTTCGAAATTGTAACGAGCGATGTGACGCAAGGATGTCGTAAACTCGGTCTTCTCAAGTGAAGCGAATACTCCTCGGGCTTATTCGACTCTATCAGCACACCCTCTCGCCTGATCATGGTCTGTTCCGTGGCTTGCACCCATACGGATACTGTCGATTTCACCCGACTTGCAGCCAGTACACCTACGAAGCCATTCAAGAACACGGATCATGGAAGGGCATGTACCTGGGCGGACGCCGCATTCTGCGCTGCCACCCCTGGTCACCCGGAGGATTTGATCCAGTACCGCCTAAACGGAGCTAAGAAATTATTATGTTTGATCTCATTATCGTAAAACCACTCGCTAATATTCTCTTCACGATCTACGCATTCCTGCCGGGACATGACTTTGGGTTGGCTGTCATTATCTTGACGGCTCTCTTACGGTTTGCACTCTGGCCAGTTCTTGCAAAGCAACTCCAGTCGCAGAAGAAAATCCAAGCACTTCAGCCCGAGATTGCTAAGCTCAAGAAAGAAGCTGCGGGTGATAAGCAAAAAGAGAACACTATGCTCATGGAGCTCTACAAGGAGCGAGAGATCAATCCACTCGCATCGTGCTTACCACTTCTGATCCAGCTGCCATTCCTCTTCGGTCTCTATATACTCTTCAACAAGAGCGCTTCAGGTGTGGCTGGCTTTGAAAATCTGCTTTACGAGCCTATCAAAAACCTTAGCTTCATACAGGGTATTCTCGCTGATCATGCACTCTTCATTCCGAAGCTCTTCAATGTCATCGACTTGTCTGCAAAAGGGAACATTATTCTCGCTGTCATCGCTGGCGCCACTCAGTTCTACCAGGTGAAACAAATTACTCCCCAGAATATGGACAAGGATGATCCGAATGCAGCCATCAGTAAGATGACGATGTGGCTGTTCCCGCTTGTGACCGGCTATATCGGCTACACGCTTATCGCGGCACTTCCGCTCTACTGGGCGGTCTCAAACCTCGTCAGTATCTTCCAGCAGTCCATCATTATGGGTGGGGAAGTCGACAAGATGGAAGAAGCTGAGATCGTGAAAACCACGATTCGAACAGGCGACAAGAAAGCAATCTCAAATAGTAAAACTACCAAGAAAACGAAACGAGGGAAGTAGTACATGGACGTCTCATACCTCGAGACAGGTAAGGTGGTTCTGAACGAGCTCCTAGAATCTCTAGGATTCACAGGTGCTGAAATCTCCCAAGATCAACTCGACGATCAGCCTATGTTGGCTGTTTCGGTTCATGAACATTCACTCCTTATTGGACGTCGAGGGGAAAACCTCTACGCGCTTCAGACACTTTTCAATAGCCTAGTCCGACGCCGCGATACCTCCGCTCCTCTTATTGCGCTCGACGTAGCAGGGTACAAGAAGGACCACCTCGAGAAGATCATGCGTATCGCCGAAGACGCAGCGCAGAAAGTGCAGGTCTACGGGCATGATTTTGAGCTCAAGCCAATGACTCCGTACGAACGACGCATTGTGCATATGGTACTTGCAGACAAGGCGGATCTCGAGACCGATAGCATAGGGGAAGACCCACATCGCAAAGTAATCATTAAGAAGAAATCAGACTAGTCCGATTCTTGTCGTAGGCGCAATAATCTAATTGACGTGAGGAAAGTCCAAAGCTGACTTGTAGTTTGTAGTGAATGTATCAGTCTTTGTAACCTTCCCGTCAACGACAATGTCGCGGTAGAAAACTGTCTTTGATGGCTGATTAACATCGTTTGACCCCGATATAAAGTTTGGCCCCCGAATAACACCCTCTTTTTTCTTGGTTCCGTAGAATCGAAACTTCAAGGTTGTTCCCTTCATTTCGGTCTGAATTAATATGTGGCTACCGGTGTCGTTGCGGAATTTAAAGTCCACTTCTGGATAATAGATCGTAGCGTCTACTCCGGGTACTCCGTAGGGTTGAGTATAGAAGTCGACTGCATACGAATGGTTCACTCTCTCGACTATCGGTAGACCTGCCAGAAGGGCCGCGCGAAATGCGGTCGAGCTGACCTGACAGAGTCCGCCACCATATTCACTGGCTACTTTATTGCCGAGAATGACGAGACCGGGCTTGTACCCTTGTTCTGGTCCAACGTCGCCAAGTATCTTACCAAAACTGAACACCTCGTCTGGCTTGAGGAGATAGTTATTATAGAGAGCTTGTCCGACTCGCACGTTTGTTATCCTGTTTGCACTTGATCCAGGGAAGTATGATACTCCTTCGGACAACAGATCATGAATGCCTAGTTGGTCAATTGTGGCGTCGTTCACCTGAGCTTTTGTGAGTGCCACGACAAGCGCGACAGGACCGTTAGACTTTGTCGTGAGCTGACTGCGGATAGCTTTTGCACTCGCACTCAGATCAACAGCACGTCCATCCTGACTTTGTTGAAATACGCTTGCTCGGCTCCCATCAATTGTGAGCTTCGCATCTATAGCTGGCTGGTTAATCTGGGCAGCTATAGGTATAAGTGAGTGTTCGATGCGGCTTGAGTCGAGGCTCAAGGATGGAGCATGAATCGGTAGAATGTTGTAAAAGTCTGGAAGCTGCCTCGCAGCGACTGAGTGAGCCGTAATAGACGGTCCATACCATCCGAGTATTTCAGCTTGATTGATTGACCATGTTCGTCCTCCCTCCTTGAGTGTGAGGGGGTCAACTATGTCTTGAGCAAGGCTTGGTTGCTGATTCTTGAGAGTAGCTGCTGTTATCTGAGCGGGGAGTGCGTAGCTTCGAGCTGTGATAGCTGTACGATCGAGTTGTTCAACGACGGTGTGGAGGTCTGATAGGAAGCGCCCAAGATCGAGCCGAGTACCTGATGTGTCGGGCGCAACAGTGATGGTCGACGGTGCAGTGAAGCCTAGTCGAGCATCTACGACGGGCTTGTTGAACTGCGTAAATGCTGGGGTCATGATCTTGTATACGGCATAAGGATCGATCTCTAGGGGTGACTTAGGGGGTCGCGTGAAGCCGATCAGTAGTCCGAGCTCGTCGCTTAACTGCCGAAAAACATTTCCTTGCCTGCCGAGTGCATATGCTTGGTCAACCGCTCCAGCTGGATCATATTCAAGATACATATCTTTGATAGCTAGACTCGTCGGGGTAGAGCCCTTTGTATTGACCAGAACTTTTGCATCGGCGACATACTTCTGCGTCTCTTTTGTGAGGAGAGCGGTAGCTTCTTCTCGGGTTGTGCCACCAAGATAGATGCCGTAGGCTGATGCGCCAGGGAGTATGCGCCCACGATGGAAGAGTCGGATCGAACCAAGAATAACGAGACACGCAATCACAATAAGCACTATGAGGCTCGCTATCTTCTGACCTTTTGTCAGGTGGTGTCGCTGGGGCAGCTTAAATACGTCGTCCATAGGAAGTTCTTATGCTCATAGTATATCGGTTTGTGTTCGTACTTACGAGGTGTTTGAACAAAAGAATGCCTGTCCTAGCGCGGCCAACTATCATCTATATAGGCCCACCCGAGGTAGGGGTTGGTGAGACCGGTAATTTGGTGCTGCCAGATTGGTTTTGTGTCACCGATATAGCCCTGAGTAGAGATCACGAGACCGTTTCCAAGGGAGATACCGGTATGGCCATCGCTTGATCCACCGTAGAAAACCACTGCACCAGCTGGGGCGACGGTATCATGGTGAATCTGTCCGCGTTGTAGTCGCCACTGGTAGTGCTCGGCAGCTGAGAAGGCTCGCATGCGAGTGCCAAATGCGAGCTCTACAAATGTCTCGCAGCGACCTGACCAATATGCATTGATCTGATTGCTCCAAGCCGAGTTCTTGCTCTGGAGCTGAGCTGTAGCCCACGTGATAGCAGCTTGCTCTCTTGGCGTGACACAGTCTGGGGCAGTGCCCTTGCTGGGATATCTCTTCTGAGTCAGAGAGAGATCGTCCGGGCTAATGGCCTGTGCGGCTGACTTGCCGCCATAGCAGCGATTGAGCTGCTCGGTAGAAGAGATCTTGAGGCTGCCAAGCTCACGAATAATGTAGTGGGCAGGATCGACGGTCGGCGAACTCAGAACCTGACCGTTTGACCAGCTGACGAGAGGACGAGTCCCCGTTTCGGCTCGCCAGACGAGAGAGCCAAACTGAAAATCCTGTCGAGTCTCCCCCTCCCAACTATATTCCTCAGAGGTCGGCCAGCCGAGCTTGCCGCTGACGCCACCGTGATTTTGATGCCACTCACGCATGTGTTCGCGGACGGCATAGGCAGTGTCACTTTGCACTGATTGATAAATGTCGGTCAGCCCCCACTCGCCTCCAGAGAAGGTTTGCCATCGACCTCCATCCAATATTTGATCATTGCCAAGAGGGGATCCGAGAGCGCCGGAGCCACGAGATTTGGCGTAATCCCAGAATTCACCCCGTACGACTTGTGACCGAATGGTAGCAGGCTTCTTCTCGGATGTTCCTTCGGTGGTGGAGGCACAGGTATTTACAATAATGGCCGAGCTTCGAGCTCGACCACCAGAGTAACTCTGAACACATCCCGTTCCCCATACGCTGGGATCGCCGTCAGCCGTACCGAGACCTCCTTTGCCGCCTGACTTCTCGTAAGCAGAAGCGATGGCAGCCTGAGAGCTGGTTGGTGCCACCCATTTTGTGCTTCCGGCCTGAACTGTTTGAGGCCATAAAGTCATTAGAGAACTACATAAAACAACTATTCCGATAGCAGCTTTGCGCACGATCAACCCCCTTAGTGAAGCAACAATGACGAAAACAGGCCCATCCTAAACCTCGAAGCTTTTTAGATGCAAGCATAGGTATATTTATCGGGGGCGAGGCAAGCTGTTATCAGGTATAATGAAGATATGAGTAAGATCGTTATAGATGCTCGCTGGATCAAGCAAACGGGCATCGGTCGGTACGTCGAGAACATCCTCGTCGCCGCTGCTGGGCTCAATACCAAGCATGAATTAGTCCTCCTGATTCGCCCTGAAGATAAGGCATCACTTCCCAAGGAACTGCGAAAGCTCGAGCTCATCGAGACGGATGCGGTTTGGTATACGCCGCAAGAGCAGATTCAGCTACCAAAGATCTTGGATGCAGCAAAGCCTGACTTAGTTCACTTCACGCAGTTTAATATTCCACTCCAATATCGCAAGCCATTCGTCGTGAACATTCATGACCTCACGATGTTGAAGTTCAAATCGATCCGCTCAGGCTTTCTCGCGCCTTTTACGTACGGGCTCAAAGACGTTGTTATGCGGCATGTATTGAAGACGGCAATAAATCGTAGTCGAGCTATCTTTGTACTCACTGATTACGTGAAGCAGGACATCAAAAAACGCTATCGTACAGATGAGAAAAAGATGATCCTCACACCCTGCGCGCTCGATGAGGTTCGCGCAAAGCCGATCGTAAGTCTCAAGAAGTTCGGCATCACTAAGCCATATCTCTTGCACGTTGGGAATGCTTTTCCTAGTAAGAATCTTGGACGACTGATCGATGCGTTTGCCAAGCTCAAGGCCGACGATAAATCCTTTGATCACCAATTGATCTTCGTTGGTAAGAAAGATAGCTTCCATGTTGCATTAGAGAAAAAAGCTGCCAAGCTCAAGCTCTCCGACTCAATTATCTTCACCGGTTTTGTGACTGATGCCGAAATGGCTGGCCTGTATCAGAACGCCGCACTCTACGTCCTGCCGGCTCTATCGGAAGGGTTCGGCATTCCAGGGCTTGAAGCTATGAGCTACGGTATACCCGTAGCGAGCTCCAATGCAACTTGTCTGCCAGAGGTGTACGACAAAGCGGCCGAGTTCTTTGATGGCAAAAAAGTTGACGATATTGCTGCGGCGATAAAGCGGGTGATCGATAGCCCAAAGAGACAAGCAGAGCTGAAGAAGCTCGGTAAAGAACGTCTCGAGCACTTCTCGTGGCAAGAGTCTGCCCAAGCGCTTCTTGATGGCTACGATAAAGCTCTCAAAGCTCAAGCTAAGCCGAGCGGCCTACGTCTTCCTCGTATCGGTCGCTAGTTAGTTACTGAAATATTGTCGAGCAGCATCCCACATCTCGGGGTGATTCTGCGTAGTCTTGAGCCAGTACCACCATTCACTTCCCCAGAGGTCAAACTGTTTGATGCGCGTCTCACGGGCATAGGCAACATTATCGGCGAGCTGAGCCGGGTTCATTGATACCTGAGCCTCCTCCCACGACAGATGCTCATTCCCCTTTGGTCCCCAAGCTTCACCCTGGAGCTCGTGGATCGTAACGGTGGTCGGACGATAACTCTCGGTGAGAGCGGCCTTCCACCAATTAAACACACCGCGCTGGGGGTATGTGAAGTAACCAGATGTGCTATTCCACACCTTGCGATACATCGAGAAGCCGTAGTAGTCGGCATTTGGTCCAAGGGTGGGGAAGCCATGCTGGTTGGACTGCGTGAGGATGATCGGATGCTTCGTGTCGACAGACCGAACAGTCTTGAGCTCGTGGGCAAGCTTGGCGTTTGTGAGGTTGACCGCTGGGCACTCACCAAAGGAATGGAGGAGAAACTCATTCTCTAGCTGCCAACTTTCTATTGCCGGAGAGTCTTTGTAGCGTTCGACAACGACACGAAGCATTTTGTTGGCGCGAGTTTCGACTTCATCAGGATTGTTGCGGTCTAGCCAGCTTGGATAGAAGCATTCAGGGTAACGGATAAGCTTCTGACCGATGACGAGCTTGACCTTGGCACCACGCTTGGCGGCTTCTTCGAGCATCCAGTCTGTCTCGCTAAAATCATAGCGATCAGGACCTGGCTCAATGCGGTCCCAGTAGGCGGCCAGGCGGAGGTGTTTCACGCCGAGGTCATCGAGGAGGGAAGTGTAGTTTGCCTTCCAATCTACGCCATAACGCTCGGCTTGTACTTGGCTGAAGCTCACGCCGATGACCTCTGGATCATTTTTGTGCCACTGATCATATCTCCACATGAGTCCGGCACTAACGAGGACAAACGCAGCCAGTGCGGCAAGCGCCCACAAGCCTATCTGCCGAACGAGACGACCTTTTTGCTTAGGGGATTTTACTTCTGACTTCTTAACCATATCGCGGATATTGTATCAGACCGCTCTTTTTTGTAGTTGGAGCAAATGCGAATAAGGTGAAGTCGCAGTCCGCACCCTGCAAATCCCTTTGCTTTCGGGTACAATAGTACTTACGTTAATTGAGTTTTTGTAATGTCGGTTTTGGAGCAGGTGTGAGGCCTGACAGGAGAAAGATCGGGGCCGCTTTTGGTGTTGTCGTGCAGACGATCCAAAGGTCATTTCGCTTTGTGCGCACAAAAACTCTTCAGCCAGCTTGGAGCCATTCAAAAACGATCGCTGGATCAGGTGCAAGACCTGTTGTATCCTTCACCAAGTTCATACACCATCATGTAGCTGTTCGTCCGCACGCTAAGCTGATGGACAGAGGTGGGTGGTATGCCAAATGGCATGGCTGGAAGTGGCATCCTTTTGTGCATGTTGGCGTGCTTCTTCTATTTGTAGCCGGATCCTCGCTCGTTACATTTCGTGCTCTTGGCTCAGGCGATACGAATGTCTGGACGTTCAATACACCAGGTGAGTACACTTACACGAATGGCAAGATAGAGCCGAACAGTAATAATCTTCGTCTGTCCTTGAATGACACCGTGAAAAACTTCACGGTCGCTGGTGGTCAGCTGCAATCCAATAATGTACTCGATGTGACGGCTGACGATACGTACTACTATGTCTCTACCGATCTAGGCATAGACGTAATCCGTCAGGACACTTGGGTAAGGTCGGCGTATGTAACTTCGGGAGGTGGATTCACTTCCTTAGCCTTATCAAGTGGATATTTGTATGCCGGTAAGAATGGCGGTATCTACCGTTGGCAAACAAGTGCATTGGCAAATAATACAGCGCCTGGATCGGCTCGCTACACTACAGCTACTTCGCCTGCATTGGGAAACCAGAATATTTTGCGACTGAGCGCTATTGAGATTGCCAATAAAGTCTATGTAGTAAGCTCGACCTTAACTATGGCTCAGATTATTAAAGATGAGCTGGGAACACCGACTATTGTTAAGGCGACGATAGCGGGTGGTTTTACGAATAATAGTGCTGTATTAACGAGCGACGGATCACTGTATTACGACATGCGCATTAATGGCGGCAGCAATACCGATGGGGCGATTCTGGTAAAGTACAACGCCATAGCACAGGTAGCCGACTGGAACTGGTCTGGAGCTTCTGTTGATTATGGCAGTGATTGGGCGCCTCTACACGGAACGGATATACCGCGAAGGACTTTTACTGGATTAAAGGTCACCGAAGGTACATCTACCGCAAACTCCGGAAACAATACGATATTTGTCGAGACTGAGGATGGCTTAGTGGTTGTCCAGGAGAACAGAACGACACCCCTATCGAGCACTGTAAATACATTCACACACACGGCGAAAGGCCCCAATCTTATTACTGGCTCGACTGCCCAGGGTCGGTTTGATACGTCTGCCATTGCTGCTAATACGGTTGACGGGAATTCGAGCACGTATTATCGAGCTCAGCAGACACTGGCAGAAGACTGGTTGGAATACGACCTTGGCACAAGCAAGACATTCAATTACCTAAAGCAGCTTTTTTGGTATTCCCCGACTTATCATCCGTCGAGCTATGTCATAGAGTCTAGTACGCAGGGCACCTCGGCGAACCTGTCTCCAGGCGCAACAGGTCGTGGACAATGGCCAAATCCATCCTATCCATCTGCAAACGCGATTGATGGCAACTTCGGCAGTACGTATTACACAAATTTTGCTTCAACGGTCGTAGATCCACTCTACGAAATAGATTACGCGAGCCCGCAACAGGTGAGCGGTGTAGACCTTCAATTTTACGATCAAAACTCTGTTGGAAAAAATTATGTACTAGAGGGTAGCAGCACGATCACAACTCCAATTGCTGTCACAGCTGCAACGAGTTCGTCGATTCTAAACAATGATACTGCGAATTTTGGGCCTCTCAAGGCAATCGATAATAATTCTGGCTCACGCTGGATTAGCAATGTAGCTACCAACACTGCGCCGCAATGGCTCCAGTTGGATCTTGGTAGCTCGCAGACGATTGCTGGGCTAGGCTGGGTATCCGAGAGCGGCAATTATACAAAAGATTACTCCATTGACTACAGCACCGACGGAACCAACTGGACGAGTGCGTACGCCACAACGAACAGCAATACCAGCACTGGGTATAGAGCAAAATTTAGCTCTCCTGTGACTGGACGATACGTGAGGCTATACGTTACACAGTCTGGCAATGGCGCAGATATACAGGCAACGAGAGTAGCGGAAATTGAGCCGTACTCATCAATGTTTGAATCAGGCACAGTGAATACACTTGCGACAGTCACGAATAATACGTCACTAGGGAAATTTAGCGATTTCGCAACCACAACCGTTAAGGCGATCCGAGTCAGGGTATCGGCTACACATCTGTCAGGTAGCAACTTTGGTATAAAGGAGATGAAAACGTTTCAAACAACCTTTACTGGAGGAACAGTGAGCCAACTAAAGAGTATTAGCGGTCTAGCTCTTGTGATTGGAAATTGGACTAGTAGTGTCGCTCACGACACGTCATTTGCCAGTAAAACAGCTCGCTTTCTTCGCGTGAGATATACTGGGTATTCGGTCAGTGGACTCATAACGAGTGAGGTCGAGCTGAACAATACATCTCTCCCCGAAAACGTTCCGACTCAAATAAAGAGCAGTACTCTCGATGTAGCAAATAATCGCTATTATTCCGTGCATAATTCTTCTGCGCCAGAAGATGGTAGGGTCATCCGGATAGATGGCGTTAATGTGAATGCTCCAGTCGTCGGGGAGGTGATAAATAAGGCTAACAAGTCGGATCTCATTAGCGATGAATTCTCAGCAGTAAAATACGTCGACTCAAATAGGTTTTTGGCGGGCACTGCGGCCGGCGCCTCCTTCATCGGCAAGCGCTACGCTACCGACCTCCCAACCATTGAGCCAAACAGCCCTTATTCGCCGGCGGCCGTATCAAGTTGGAAAACCTTTACTGAATCTGCCACCAAAAACGGGGGAGAGATTTACTATCAGATCTCGAATGATGGCGGCAGTACTTGGCAGTACTGGAATGGCGCTGCTTGGGTTGATGTATCTGGAGCGACCTACAACACAGCGACGGACATTAACGCAAATATCTCGACCTTTCCGGTGGGCACGAGAAACTTCAAGTGGAGGGCCTTCCTATCAAGCAACGGATCTCAGGCGATTACACTAACCAGCGTAACGCTGGTCATCAATCCAGATGTGACTCCACCAGCCAGTAATGCCTCCGCGATACAAATGTTCCGCTCGAGTGGCGGCGCAGTGATATCGAATAATGCGTGGGTGAATACGCCGACGCCATATTTCAGCTGGACGGCTGGAACGGACGATACGAATCCGGGTGCGACCGGGATCAAGGGTTACTGTCTTTATTTAGGTCAGGACAACACGGCCGACCCGCAGTCGACCAAAGGCCTCCTAGGTGCGAGCCCGCTCAATACAGATGGCGCCTGTGCTTTTGCGGTTAGTGCTACAAATATTAATCTAGCCACGGCAAATATGCTTGGAGCTAGTTTGAGCTCATCCTCGACACCATACTATCTGCGCATCAAGGCACTGGACTACTCGAATAATGTCTTCACCGGTTCTGCCACGAGCTTCCAGTTCCGCTACGACAACACTGCACCGGCATCACCCGGCTTCATATCGGGACCTTCGCAGTTTATAGCGACTCGGGACGTCACGTTGACCTGGCCGTCATCGGGCACAGGATCAATCTCGGATGCGAACTCGGGTGTCTTAGGGCTTCAGTACAAGATTAACGACAGTACATGGTATGGTGCGAGCCACAATGGCGCTCAAGATGAGACAGATTTGCTGTCGAATTCTGGATCGTACCGTACGGATGCAACCTTTGACTACCCAAATCTTATAGAGGGCAACAATATCGTCGCCTTCCGTACGCTCGATGCTGCAGGGAACTTTTCAACGACCTACGCCACAGCGGTCATTAAGATCAATACTGACTCACCGTCTTCGCCGTTATCTGTTCAGGCTACGCCGAGCACAAATACGCAGAACTCCTTCGCATTCAGCTGGTCTCCGCCAGCAAGTTTTGTCGGTTCGGCTGGTGGTTTGCAGTACTGCTATACGGTCAATACGTTACCTACCATCAACACATGCACATTCACGACAGCTGGCGTCACAAATGTAGCTGCGGGACCGTATGCGACTCAACCAGGTCAAAATACTTTTTATGTCGTTGCGAAGGATGAAGCGGGCAATGTTAACTATGATACGTATGCCAGTACGACATTCACCGCCAATACCGCTGCACCGGGCCTTCCGCTCGACCTAGAGATTGCAGATATTTCCACCAAGGCTACGCTCAACTGGAAGGTTGCTGTATCCTGGGCGCCACCTGCCGATGTGGGGGCGGGCGTATCCTCGTATCGCATATATCGCTCGACAAACAACTCTACTTTTACGCAGGTGGCCTCAACAGCAGGTGCTAGTTATGTCGACGCCAATCTCTCCCAACAAGTCTATTACTATCGCGTGCGAGCCTGTGATAGCGCTAATAACTGCGGTGCTAATAGCTCAGTAGTTTCCATGCTGCCGACAGGAAAGTTTACCGAGCCAGCCGCCTTGGTGAGTACGCCAACCGTCACAAATATCACGACAAAGCGTGCGGTGATCTCGTGGTCAACGAATCGCGAAAGTGACTCGAAGATTGCTATCGGCAAGGCTGCTGGTCAGTATAGTCCGTCCGAGATAAGTAGCTCAGCTCAAGTCACGTCACACGTCGTGAGCCTCGATAATCTTGATGCTGGCACGACCTATTATATGCTGGCACGATGGACTGACGAGGATGGCAATACCGGTGTTTCAGATGAGTTTAGCTTCCAGACTGCCCCAGCCCCAGTTCTCAAAGAGGTGAATACCCTCAAGGCAGGCCTTACCAACGCGATTATTCAGTTTACCGTGAAGGACGCTACGAAGGTAGACCTAAACTTTGGTAAGTCGGAAGACTTTGGTGGCGTGAAGACCACCAACACATCAGCCAGTGAGTCTACGTACGAAGTTGAGCTGGCTGGACTTGATGATGGCGTGAAATATTTCTACAAGATCACCATGTATGACTCGGAGGGAGGTAAATACCAGAGCAGCATTTTCTCTCTGACAACATTGCCTCGCCCGAGAATTAGTCGGCTCACTTTTCAGCCTGTAGAAGGCGAACCAACGAGTACACAAAAAGTCAGCTGGACAACTAACGTGCCAGCCACGTCTCAGTTGTCATACTCTCGTGATGGCCAAACACCAAAAGAAGTCTCAGATTCAAAACTTCTGACTGACCACGAGATTGTCATTCGAGACCTTGAAGATAGTAGCACCTACTCGCTGGTTGCGCTGTCGCGGGATGCGGCCGGTAACTTAGCGACGAGTGATCGGCAGTCGTTCAAGACTGCCCTCGATACGCGTCCACCGAAGATATTAGACATATCTGTCGAGAAAGTTGTGCGAGGGTCGGGCAGTGAAGCTCGTGGGCAGATCGTCGTGACCTGGAAGACGGATGAGCCATCTACGAGTCAGGTACAGTATGCCGAAGGAGCTTCAGCGACAGAGCTCAATAATCAGTCAATCGAAGATGGGAACCTCACGACAGAACACGTTGCGATTATCTCTGACCTTTCACCGTCCAAGGCATATAATGTCCGACCGGTAAGTCGAGATAAGGGCAATAACCTCGGCGTGGGTGGGTCGCAGTCCATTATTATCGGACGCGCCACTGACTCGGTCATATCAATCATCTTTAACACGCTGCAGCGTATGTTTGGATTTAACACACAATGAGCACGCTACAAACTCCAGTCATTCAGGTAAAAAATCTCGAGAAAACATTTGTTCTTCCGAACGAAACAATACATGCCGTGAAGCCGTGTTCGTTTGAGATACCCGATAACGCTTTCACGATTATCTACGGCCCGTCTGGAAGTGGAAAGTCTACTTTGCTTGATGCACTCACTGGGCTCGAAGAGCCCACGAAAGGCAGCGTAATCTTCAAAGGTCAGGACATGTACGAGATGAACGCAGACCAACGGGCAAACTTTCGCGCCAATAATCTTGGCATGGTGTATCAGTCTAACTATTGGGTAGCGAGTCTGTCAGTGGTGGAGAACGTCAGCATGCCCTTGTATCTTAGCGGGTACACTCCACGCCAGGCCCGACCGCTCGCAATGGAGTCATTGGAACGAGTGCGCGTAGGTCATCTCGCTCACCAGCACCCATCCGTCTTGTCTGGAGGAGAGCAGCAACGTGTGTCTCTCGCACGTGCGCTTGTGTCACAGCCCGAGGTGATTGTTGCGGACGAGCCGACTGGTAACCTCGACACAAGCAACGGCGACAATGTAATGAGTTTATTCTCGAATCTTCAAAAAGAGCTCAAGAAGACAATTATATTGGTCACACACAATTTAGAATATCTTCCGATGAGTACTCATCGCGTGAAGTTGAAGGATGGCGTTGTCACTATTGAGAGAGCTGATGGTGAATTAGCTCCAGAGGACCGCACTCGACTCGAGGCAATCGTGAATAACTCGCCAGCTAGCACCGTGAAGCTCGATGGTATACATCGTTCAAGCTCGGACGGGGAGACTAAGAAGTGAAGCCATCTAGTCCAGTCAGGCCACCGATAGATACTACTTCTCCAAGAGAGATCCCAAAGATGTCGGCCAAACCAGCTCGTCACGGTCGTTATATGCGCATGCGCGTGCTCTTCATGATTTCTCTCAAAAATTTGGCATACAAAAAACTCCGTACGCTCCTCACAATCACTGGCGTAGTCATCGGTATTGGAGCTATCGTTTTTCTTGTCTCACTTGGGCTTGGGCTGCAGCAAGTGGTGACAGAGCGGGTGATTGGCTCCAAGTCTGTCAACACGATCGAAGTGACGTCTTCGAAGCCACAGTCGATTCCGTTGGGTGCCGACGAGGTATCACGATTTGTGAAATACTCCCATGTGACTGATATTGCCAAGACATTTTCATTTGCTGGACGGATTAGTTATCAAAGCTCAACCTCAGATGCCGTCATCTATGGAGCTGATGCTGGCTACCTCGACCTCAGTGGCTTCCAGCTCGTAGCTGGCAAAGAGTCAACAGTGAAGAGCGACACTGATGCAATTATTAATACGACCCTCCTTAAGACAATTGGTATTGACGATCCCAATAAAGCGCTTGGGCAGAAGATTGGTACGCTTATTCAGCGAGACAAAAATCAGGCGGTGAGCTTTCCGCTCGCTGATGACTTCAAAAAAGAGCTTACGATTATCTCCGTAATTGACTCGGGTACGAGCAGTGAAATATTCGCCTCTGATCAGCTATTCTCTCGAGCGGGCTTTCGAGATTATAGCCAGCTGAAGATTGTGGTGAATGACCGGGCAAATATTTCACAAGTACGGAAGCAAGTCGAGGCACAGGCTCTGACTACTAGCTCTCCATCAGACACGCTCGATCAGATCAACCAAGTATTCGTGCTGCTAAACTTCTTGCTGGCAGGATTTGGTGGGATTGGTATGGTGATTGCCGTACTCGGAATGTTCAACACGCTGACCATCACTCTCCTAGAGAGGACAAAGGAAATCGGTCTGCTTATTTCATTGGGTGCCCGCAAAAAAGACATTCGTCGCCTGTTCATCGTTGAGGCGGTTGTTCTCTCTCTATCCGGCGCACTATTCGGACTCGTGATGGCGTGGCTGATGGGAGCCGGTATCAATACTGTCGCAATAGGCCTGGCATCATCAAGGGGTGTTAAGGACACATTCAACATCTTCTTCTTGCCGTACTGGCTCATTCTCGCCGTGTTGCTCTTTGCTACGGTAGTCGGACTCATTGTTGTAGCCTTCCCGGCTAGACGCGCAGTGCGCATTAGCCCGGTTACCGCGCTCCGAAGGGGAGACTAGTGGGCAGGTCGGACACTCTCAGAAAGCATACTATTGAATGTGGCGTTTGATGACTACTCGGTTTGACGCTCCATCTGATGGGAAGGTATAATAGGCCGAGTCTTCAGATGGGAAGAATATGAATAATCCGGGGTAGCTCAGCGGTAGAGCAGTTGACTGTTAATCAATTGGTCGCTGGTTCGAATCCAGTCCCCGGAGCCAGCAATTATAGAAGAGACAAAAGACCCGGTGATGGGTCTTTTGTTATGATGAAGCTATGAATGAACAACAGGCACGTCAAAGATTGAAGCAAATTCTAGATGGACTATATGAAGAACATATCAACTACTCAGAAGCTAATCTAAATACTAGTACGGGTAAGAAGGGATTTATCGAATTTCATTTAGATAAATTACTGCAAGGGTGCGGTGGAATATGGGATGAATCTAAAGCAGAACAATATATCCTTTCGCTCGAGAGCGAACTACATTCTAATTAAGACCGAACCCAAGCTCATAAGTGGTCCTTACTTAGCTGAACGTAGCGTCAGATAGTTAATCCAAAGCGTCCATACCTGACAAGCCAGTCCTGCAATAACTTCAAAGACTAGAATAAGTGGTAGATCCTTGTAAGCAACGATCAGTATTGTAAGTACTCCACTAACAAGGACTATAGGAAGCGATACTCTTTTCAATACCTTATCGTCATTGCGTTTCGTCATGATAAAGATCGCACCAATAAAGCTAGCAGAGAAGGTAAAGGCGGCAAACGCATGCAGGGCATAGCTTACTGAGCTATCGGGATTGTATGGAAGAATAGCAACTGCTGCAAAGCCGATCATGGCGAGTGCAAAGACTTTTGTGGGGGTTTGATAATGCTTACTGAGATGATAGCGGGCGAATATCCAGAAGCTAAGAGCTGCGACTAGATAGCAGAGAGTGAAGATGAGTTTTGTCTGAGGTAAGGTGGCGAAGTAGCTCAGTGGATGGCTACCATCGAAGTCTGATGGTTTGCGAATATAGAAAGAAAGCACTGCTAGCCATTCGAAGCACACTGCTACGATTCCGCCGTAAGCTGCAAACTTCTCAATAGGCTTTGTCTTCATATAAGCATTATAGACCAGATTGAATAAGGATTTTGTTAAGATGAAACTATGTACACTATACTTGGCATTCTAGGTGGGCTATTGGCCCTTATCTCTAATATTCCCTACATTCGAGACATCCTTAAGAAGACGACAAAGCCTCATCGTGTGACATGGGGGATATTCTTCCTCCTGAATATTATTTTTCTAGGCAATCAGCTGGCAGCAGGAGCAACCAGTTCAATATGGTTAGTAATCGCATTCACTCTCTCGACCTTGATAATTTTCTCACTGTCACTTAAATATGGTGTTGGCGGCACGACCAAGCTCGACGTCATGATCCTGATCGGCTCGCTTGTCGGAGTGGGATTATGGCAGATACTTCAAGCGCCAATTGCTTCTGTGTTGGCGAATTTGGTAGTAGCAACTATTGCTGCGATACCAACATACAGAAAGGCGTGGCTCCAACCTCAAACAGAAACGAAGCTCTCGTTCTTATTGGGTACAATTGCGGCAGCATTCACTGTGGTTTCGGTGGGGGGAATGAGTCTCGTTCTGCTACTATTGCCTATCTATTCGGTGGTATATAACGGATCAATCTATCTGATTCTGACTAAACGTATCAGGCCAGCATCACATTAGTCCTCATCTCAATGCGCTTGGTGAGTCCAACGAGGTAATGATTATCAACTTCAACCTCCAAGGATAGGTTCCTTATTGAGTTATGTAGGGGGAGCCATTTTGCTTATGCTTACTTGAGACCCTGAAAACGGGTCTTTTGTTATACTCAAAGCATGAAGATGCTAAGAGGATGGAACGGAGACTCTAACGAGTTGCTTTTTAAGACCCTGCAGCAGTTTGGCGTGATGCCAGGTGTGTTTACGTTGCACAAATATGAAGCCCTAACACCTGATAGCTTTATATGGATATTTAATGTAGATGATGACCGCTATTGTCTATATGCCGAAGACTTTGTAAGTGAGCTTGACGAAGTGTATGTACAGATAAAAGAGTATGGATGGACTTGGAATCCTGATGAGAAATATGAATTAATGCCAGTAGCCAACCCTCAGGTTTGGAAGAATTCTAGTCCAGTAAAGTCCGCTGACATATATGAACCCCCGAAAAGACCAAAAGAATTTATGAAGTATGCTGCACAGTCGGGCTATGATTTTGTATTTCTAGCTAAGTCGATACACGGAGAAGGATTGAAGAGAGTCAGTTAACAAATAGCCGTTGTGTTCTAACATCCATCACTACCTGGAGTCAGCAATTATAGAAGAGACAAAAAGACCCAGTGATGGGTCTTTTTGTTGCATGTCTATTTATAAGGCCTACATCGGTGGTAAATAACAAAGGTGGTAAATAACAAAATTGTCGACCTGGCTATTAAAACAAATCAAAATCAAGTATAACTATGACAAATGATTATTCACTGGAAGAATATCGCTTCGATTAGAGAGCAACATCCAGACAAACGGATTATCTTTGCGGGTGGGTGTTTTGACCTAATCCACTCAGGGCATATTCACTTTTTGAATCAGCAGAAAGCGAGAGGAGACATACTGGTGATCGCCCTTGCCGGTGATAGACGGATCCGTGAAAGAAAAGGGCCAACACGACCAATCATAAAACAGAATGAGAGAGCCAGACTCCTCAATGAGCTCAGGAGTGTTGATTATATTGCGGTCGCTCCATATGCTCCACCGGGTGGTGAGAGACCAACCTTACGACTCATGAAGGCGTTATTGCCTGACGTATTCGCGACAGTCGAACCGCAGTGGCTCATGCAACGAGCTGAGATTGAATCTCTTGGAGCTCGCCTAGTCATAGTAAGCAAAAAGAAGAATGTTAACTCAACTTCAAAGATTATTGAAAAGATTCTCGACGTACATAGTGTATAGCTTGCCCAAAACTGATCGCAGTAGTTCCCATCCGCTACGACCTCCAAAGATACGTTTCTGATTGAACCCTGGAGGGGGAGCCGGCAATTGTAGAAAAGACAAAAGACTCAGCGACGGGTCTTTTGTTATGATAGTGCCATGATAAACAATGATAGTGCGCGGTCGGTTGTTGCTGGCGGTGTAGGTGAATATATAGCTCGGTGCCCCAAGGATGTACAGGCCAAGCTTGAGCATGTGAGATCAGCGATACGCGAAGTAGTGCCTGACGCTATTGAGACAGTTAGCTATTTTGATATGCCGGGATACTGCTACCAGGGGTATAACTACAATGGTATGTTTGTGTGGTTTAGCTACAAACCACCATATATCCGACTGCACGTCCGTCCTCCGGTAATTCAGGATCACGAAGCAGAGCTGAAGGAATATGCGAGAACAAAGGCGATTCTAAGCTTCCCTCAGGATGCAGTGGTGCCCACTGGTCTTATCAAGAAACTCACACGAGCGAGCTTGAAGGTAATGAAGGATTCGGCAGAGTAACGAGGAGATATCTCGGGTCACACTGGCTAGCTTTGCTATGATAAGAATATGAAGATTGTCATCTGTAGATCGAATAGACACTCAGAATCTGCACTTCGTTGCGCGAACGTCTTGAAGGAATGTGGTCTAGACGTCCATTGTCCAGAGCGTGTTGCAGGCACCGAGGCTTGGAAGGAGATGAGTGAAGCCGGCCGACGACTTATTATTCAAAAGCTTGTTGATGATCACTTCCGAGCTATCGATGAATCAGACGCAGTTCTTGTGTTCAATAAGGGCGGATATATTGGCGCAAGTGTAAATATTGAGATTGGCTATGCTGTTGCAAAAGAGAAGCGAGTCTTTACTATCGAAGCCGACGACGATCCTCTACGCTCAATCTTGTTCGAAGGTATTGCGGAGACTCCGGAGAAGCTCGTGGACTCCCTAAGGGCAAGTAGATAGTGGGTAGCAAGACAACACTCTATATCGCTCGTCACGGTGAGACCACCATGAATGCTGACCATATAACTATGGGTCAGCTAGATAGTCCGCTAACGAAAAAGGGATTAGCACAAGTCGAACGGCTACGCGATGAATTATCGGGTGTCGATTTTGATGCAGTCTATAGCTCTGATCTCACGAGATGCGTACGCACAGCAACCATTGTATTGGGCAGCAAGAGTCTTCCTATCACAGAGACGAAGGCAATGAGAGAGCGGTATTTTGGGCCGCTCGAGGGTAAGCCAGCAGAGCTTTATGCGCAACTGCGAAGAATCAAGGACAAAGAGTATCAGGCGTTAAGTAAGGCTAAGCGGTGGCAATACAAATACGCCCCTGAGCTTGAAAGTGATGCTGATGTCTATAGACGCGTTATAGAAGCGGTCTATGAGATCATTCGGGACAATCAAGGTAAGACGGTTCTGATTGTCACTCACTCCGGACCAGCTCGATTACTCTTGATTGGACTTGGATATTTCACCGAAACCCAATTGCCGGGTGGGTCTTTCAAAAACGGTCAGTATTGTATACTCGAACACCATGATGGAGCTTTCAAATTTGCGGGAATATTTCCGGAGTCACCTGATACTGAACGGCTCACGACCGAGTAGTAATCTATTTCTTAATTCCAGCTCGTTTATCGAGAATGCCTTGGATCGACGGACTAATAGCCTTGTCGGTTCGGTGAAGGCAGCCCATCCAGCAGCAAGGGCGCCGCTTGCCTTCCTGCAGCTCGACGACCGTTCGCTTAATGTGGTTGTCTCGGGTGGCTTCTTGTTTTACTGAGGTATTCCAGCAAATCCACTCGTTGCGTGCGAGCGGAGTGAGACTCTCCCACGCCGTTACTGCCGCGGGGGCCGAAGAGAGGGCCTCGTTCAGATCGGCGGGTATTTCATGTACGGTGCCGCCTGGTAGTTGTGCTTTTGCCATGGCTACATTCTAGCTTATGGAGCATGAAAAAACGACTCGGAGTGAGTCGTTGTCGAGGCTAGGTCGTCGGTGCCAAGCCTCGAAAGATGAGCTGTGTACGGTGAGGTCGAGCGTGATGGTAAAGTGCCGTACTCGGTTGGTTGGTGTGCAATGGCTGTGAAGCTTGACCTAGAACCGAATGGTGAGCTCGTCTATGATCGCTCGGCTAAAAATGCCTGTTATCGAGCTAGCCTAAGCCAAGCCTTTGATGGTGAGTCCTGGCACGTCAAGCGACTGACCATTCCAGAAGAAAAGTCCAACACTGTCTTTGAGGCCGAGTGTGAGGCTGTTGTAGGTAGTGATGGTGTCACTCATGTAGCACTCAATATGCGCCCTGTGGCCACCGACGACAAGGGCGATTGATTGGTACAAAAACATCCAATCATCTACTATAAGCATAACAATTAACTTCGGAGTGTTTATGTCGGATCGGGATTTGCTACGTAAGGGGTTTGGGGCTATCGAGTTTGTACTTATCGGAGTGCTTGTCCTTATTGTCGCCGGTCTGGCTTACTTCGCACTATACGGCAAGCCAAAGACTACAGAAACAAACCCGACTGTTTCTCCAGTTGTTACCTCATCAGCTACCTCTACTCCTGTACCGGCTGTGTCTGAGGCCGATGGCGAACAGGCGGCTATAACCTTCTTCATCGCCTACATCGCACGCGATAACGGCAATGGTACTGTAATAAGCGAGCTTGGTACGGCCAATCTCAAAGCCTATGTCGCCAAAGGTGGGTATTCGGCCGACCCAATCATCTGTGCGCAGAATACACCCGCCACAGTAGTGGCAAAGAACGCGACGGTGACGGGAGATACAGCCAAAGTGCTCACTCGTCACATCTATTCGGGTGGTGATGCAGAGGTGCTCGCAACGGTCGTGAAAGTGAATGGCCAGTACAAGATAGATAGTATCACTTGTCCAGATCCTGCTACAGGCAAGCAGAAGTAGGAGAATTCGCATAGCTTTTTGACGGACTCTGCTAGAGAGTGAAAACAATCTAAACGAGGACTTTAGTAATGTCGATGATCACGCCCTTCTTATGGTTTTGATAATCAAGCCGGCAAAGTAATGCGAGCTATGCTCAAGATGAAGAAGATCGTTATCGCAGACTGAGAATGAGATTACCTGTCCGAGAGTTTTTTATCGTTGATCGTATCAGCTATAGAGTAGAGCGGACGGTTTTGGACTTCTTTGTATATGCGGCCAACGTAGCTCCCAATGACACCTAGGGTAATCATCTGGATGCCACCAATGAAGAATATGGCAATGGTGATAAATGCCCAGCCGGGCACGGCGGCTTCAGTGTACTGGAGCCTGATAATGAGCGCATAGAGCGCTCCGAGAAAGCTCATCCCAGATACCAAGAATCCGAGCTGCGAAATGAGCTGGAGTGGAACTGTTGAAAATCCAGTTACTCCGTCCATAGCGAAGCGGATCATCTTGCCGAGTGGATAGCCAGTAGTACCTCCATAGCGTTTGTCTCGCTCGAAGAGAACAGCGGTTTGCTTGAACCCAACGTAGCTAACGAGCCCGCGAATGTAGCGGTTATGCTCACGGAACTTTCTGAGCTCGGTGACGACCTTGGCATCCATGAGCCGGAAGTCACCAGTGTCACGTGGGATCTTGATCTCGGAGAGAAGATCGAGCGTTCGATAGTAGATGCTGGCGGTGAGCTTCTTAAAGGCGGAATCTTTTCGGCTGGCTCGCTGAGCATAGACGACATCAAAGCCCTTCTCCCAGGTCTGAATGAGCTCTACGCTGACAGCCGGTGGATCTTGGAGATCCGTATCCATTATGATCACCGCCTGGCCCGTTGAGTAATCGATACCGGCTGTGACGGCGACTTGGTGTCCGTAGTTGCGTGATAGATCAAGAACGACAATCTCATCGTGCTTCTGGGCAAGTCGAGTAAGGATTTCAAGGGAGCCATCTTGGCTTCCGTCATTGATGCAGATCAGCTCAAATGCATACTTTTTCTCGAGCGGCTGAAGCGTCTTTTGTAGGGACGTCAAAAATCTCTCGATACATTTGTCTTCGTTATAGACCGGTAGGACGTAGCTGATTAGTGGTTTGCTCATAAAGCGTATCTTAGCCCCAAGTATAACAAACATGGACGAGCTGGACTGATTTGGTATGATGTGGACATGAAAAAGCCCAAAGAAGAATTCAAAGTCGATGGCGAAGACCTTCTCAAGAAGGTGAAATCACTCATTGCAGAAGGCAACATTCGTCGCATTAGCATTCGCAACAAAGAAGGCAAGCATGTCTTGGATATCCCACTGACAGTAGGGGTGGTCGGAGCTGTACTTGTGCCGACTCTCGCAGCCGTAGGTGCAGTAGCCGCTTTGTTAACCGAGTGTACAGTCGTCGTTGAGCGCCGAGAAGACTGAACTATTCGTCGTGAAGTGCTTCAATAGGATTGATGCGTCCAGCACGTCGTGCTGGGAAATATGAGACGCCAAGGCCTATGAGCACCATAAAGGCCACAGCACCAAGAGAGAGCCACCATGGTGTAGAGACGAGGCTGAAGACTTCGTGGACGCCACGGTTGATGGCTATACGGTTCATGATAACGCTGAAGAGGTGACCGCCCAGGCTGGCGAGCGTGATACCGACCACGGATCCAATGACGGATAGTAAAACACTTTCGTAGATGAAGAGTCTACGGATGTCGCGGTTTTTTACTCCAAGTGCGATCATCAGTCCGATCTCGCGAGTGCGTTCGAGCAGCGAGATGGTGAGTGTGTTGAACATTCCCAGGATAGCAACGATCATACCAATAGACCCAAAGCCGACCAGGATGAGATTGACGTAACGGAAGAGATCCTTGATCTGATTGATGGTATCCATTGGTGCGACGGTCTCAAGCCCGAGGCTCTCAATCTGCTTGCGGAGGTCAGGGATATTATCGATGTCATCAACGACGAGCTTGACCTGGGTATACTCGTTAATTCCGGCAACGTTGAAGAACGACTTGGAGAAATACACCTCACTTCCGGTACCTGAGTCAATCACACCAACGATCTCAAAGGTGTCAGTGAGTTTTTTATTCTTTGCGGTTTCATCACCTTCAATCTCTACGCTCAGCTCAAGGTTTTGACCAATGACTTTTTGTGCATCGCCAATGCCGCTTGCCTCGAGAGAAGCTCTGTTGATGAGAAGCTCGCGAGATTCATTATCGTCAAAAGCCCGTCCCTTGATTATCTTGAGGTCAGCAATGTTTTGATACTCAGAATCAATGCCATAGGCGAGAGTATCGACGTCACTGTTGTTGAGCTTGATAGTGCCCGAGCTTGCGTAGAGGCCGCCGAGCTCTTGGACGTGAGTAAGATGCTTGATCTTGTCGCTGTTGGCTTGGTTGAGCTCAACGATCGTAGAGTTTGGGCTGGTGACATCAATCGTCTTGACCGACTCACTACCAATGACTTGATTTGTTACGAGGTCCTGCAGCCCGAGTCCGAGCGAGAGGAGGAAATAGATCGCGCCGATACCGATTATGACACCAGCGATCGTGAGGAACGACCGTAGCCGCTTAGAGCTCAAGCTACTCCAAGCCATATGAATGATGACCGGACGAGTCAGTGAAGGATATCGCTGATTACTTGCCATTGATTGCCTCGGCTTTCATACGCGCCAACGCATCGATACGTAGCTTCGTTTCGTAGAGTAGCTTATTGGCGATAGTGGCAGTATCGGCTTTTTGGATATCCTCAACCATGTGGTTCTGAATGTTGAGCAGGTGCTCAGCAAACGAGATGTATTCCATGTTGTGGGTCACGAGGATGATTGTACTGCGGAAGATCGTCTGGCATTCGAGCAGAAGATGCATGATTTTGTCGCCATTGCTGGTATCGAGGTTGCCGGTAGGCTCATCGGCAATCACGAAGAGAGGTTCGTTGACGAGCGCACGAGCCATGGCGAGACGCTGTTGCTCACCGCCAGACAGAACGCTGGGATACTTCTTGGCGTACTCCTGCATATGGACGCGTTCGAGTGAATTCATGGCCAGCTTGGCTGCCTTGCTGCGTGAGAATCCAAGCGAGTAGAGCGGAATGGCGACGTTATCGAGAACGGTAAGACTCTTCACCCACTCGTTTGTTTGGTGAATGAAGCCAACACGATTGGCACGAAAGTGCGATAGTTCTTGATTGTCCATAGCATAGAGATCAGCGCCTTGTACGATGACCTTGCCTTGGGTCGGTGGTTGGAGGCCGGCCATCGTATTGAGGAGCGTAGACTTGCCGCTCCCCGAGGCACCATAGATGATGTTGAAGCTATTGGCCTGAATGGAAAAGTCGGCATGTTGGATCGGCGTGACAACGCCGTTGCTGACCGGGAAATCCATACGGACATTCTGTACTTGCAGGACCTGAGTAGTATCAATTATTCCACCGCTCATACTAGTATCCGAAAATTCCTCTCAGAGCGTTGAGTACGATCGATATAACACTATCCGAGGCTCGACCTATGATTCCTGATCGGGTCGGACCGTCGACACCGTTGCCAGACCGATCCTTTGAGACCGGCTGAACTGTGTAGACGCGAGAGGTCGCGAGATCGGCGATGATAACGATATGCTCGGTGGTGAGCGTGGCATCTTCGGAGCTACGGTTGTTGAACGTGCGAAGACCCGAACCCTGTCCGTATGCAACTTGGCTAGTAGCTGGTTCATCGGTCTTCCAGGATACGACAATCTGGCCACGGGCTTCAGTACCGGTGCCGCGTACGGTCGTCTCGACTTTTACATCGGTGACCTTTGGCGGTCGAGTATCGAGTGCGGTACGAAGCGTCTGTATGTCGGACGTTGCGAGGTTGCCACCCGCGTCTCGAGACTCGGCTGAGAGTGAGTAAAGGGTATCGTCCTTGAGGTTTTTGACTGTAATCTCATGCTCAGTCACCAGAGTAGACTCGCTCATTTCTTCCTGAGCTGCACCGGTTGCTGCATAGCGGAGGAGTGATGACGTTGGTACGTTTGTCTTCCAGCTGACACGCTGCGTACTGGTTGGCTCTCCGTCGACCGGCTGGAAAGCAAGGTTTGAGATAACTGGCCGGGCCGGTGTGGTAAAGGTAAAGATGGTTCCGCCGGGGTATTCATTGCCGTCAGCATCAAAGGTATTGAGTCGGAAGAAGTATTTGCTACCATCGTCGAGTCCCACAAGCTCGGCCTCGTAGGACGACTTGGTGAGGGAGGTGGAAATGGACTTCGAGCCGCCGAAGCTATCCGATCGACCATACTGAATGATGACCTTGGCGGCATCGGTGGAAGTAAATTTGAGCTGCGCGGTCGACAATCCAGCTCGGATGACGGCTACTTCCTGCGTACTTGGAGCTGGCTGCGTTTTGAAGCTGAACTCATCGGACATGCCAATGTTTCCATCCACGTCAGTCCAGCTCGACTTTGCAAAGTAGGTGGTACCTGGCGAGAGATTGTTGAGGGTTACCTCATGGTCGGTGGTCTGGGTAGGGCTGGCAATCTGGAATGGGTCATACTCACCAGATCGAGTACCAATCGATACCTTACTATCGCTATCGCGGTCGGTTGACCATGTGACGGTAGCCTTACGGGTACTGAGGTTGATCACCTTGGCGTTGGCCGTAAGCGCGGCTGCAGTCGTAAATCTTCCTGTTGGAAGTTTGCTAACGACCGAGCTGGTGGCACCACAATTGTTAGCACTGTCGCAGGCGCTGATCTTGTACGAGTAGGTGAGTTGAGAGAGATTGCCATCGACGTAGCTGGTACCGGCGGTAGTGGCGACTTGGGAGTAGGAGATGCCATTGGTGGATCGATAGATGCGGTACGAGGCAACGCTGGCTCCCACGTCAGTAGGTGGTGCCCAAGAGAGAGCGAGCTTCCAGTTGCTTGTGATGCGGGTCGAGACATCGGCGATTTCGACATCGAGCGGCAGTCCGGGCGCTGAAGTATCGGCTGTGAATTCGGCGCTGGCAGCAGTAGCGTAGTTGACGTTTCCGGCCTCGTCCTTGGCGACGACATAGACTGTGTTAGCACCTGGTTGTGTGGCGTATGGCCCCGCAGTCAATGTTTTAATGCCGGGGTTCGTCCACGTACAAGTGATGGCTGATGGAGTGGTATTGAATGTATAGCAGTAGGTGAGATTGCCGGCCGCACCAGAGAACGTGTTTGGGTCGGCCCATGAGAAGGCAAAACTATTGGTTGTATTAGTAGATGGTGACGGCGTGAGGTTCTGCGGACTACTCGGAGATATCGTGTTGAGCTTGATAACCGTCGTTGGGTACACCGAACTAACGTTCCCGGCTGCATCCCAGCTGCGGAAGTATACGACATTATTGCCTTCATGTATGTTGGCAAAGTCGGGTGGGTCGGTCGTGGTATATGACCCGTCATTGGCGAGCAGGTCAGTCGTATCCTGAGCGCCAGAGTGCGGGTCTCCGTACCAAGTTCCGCCCGATCCAATACGGTACTGGAGTCCGATGAGCCCCGAGTTGGCATCACTCGCAGCGTCACCGCCCGTGGTCGGCCAGGTCATTGTGACGGCTTTATCCTGTACGAACTGCGAGGGTGCCGTAATAAATCCTGGGTTGGTGGGAGGGGTGTTGTCGTAACGGAATTGGAACTGCGCACTCGAGCCAGCAAAGACATTATTCGTGAGATCAATGGCTTTAATGCTGAGATAATAGGGGCTATTTGAACTAGCGAGTGCAGTGCCGAGATAGTTCGCGCCAGCTAGATCAATATTGGGGCTAGGGCCGACAGCAAATGGGCAAGTGCCTCCGGTGTTGATCGGACTTGTCCCGAGGAGTCCTTTTGCGGTGCGCGGGTCAGCGGTATTATCTGTGCCGAGGTAGAGACAATACCCCTGGATGCCTGTTCCCGAATCAGCTCCGGCTGTCCATGAGAAGTACGGTGTCGGTCCATTTGACCAAGCATTTGAAGCGACTGTGGCCCCGCCGTTACTTATCTTCATGGTGATGGCAGAAGCGTTAGTTTCCGGTGGGTCAGCATCGTATTGGCTGTAACTTATGTTGATATCTTCGAAGATCGGCGTTGTTGTCGGGCCGCTCAATGTTACCTCATACTGAACGTAGCGTTGATTGGTAGTAACACAGCTTTGCCCTGCCAAGACAGTACCAGAGGGGATTGCCGAACAGCTGGCAAAAGCGGTGGCTCCTGACATATCGGCGTTATTGCTGGTGCGCACCTTTACGGCTACCGTTCCGGTGCCGGAATAGGTGTAGGTGAGAACACCCCATTCTCCACCATAGGTCAAATCATACGCATTAGAAACGAGATTGCCGGTTGGGTATTGGTAGAGTCTAAACAGATCAATGTAGGCTGTTTTGGCTGTCTTCACCTGGATGCCATAATCTCGACTTGATGCAGTTCCAGTCACATTGGCCGAGAGCCGGTACCAGCCAGCGCTACCTGTCGACTGAAAAGTCGTAGTGACGACGCTGCTGCCTACATAGAGCTCGACATCGGCGCTTGTCACTGCTGATCCGGTGGTGTAAACGTAGGCTTCAAGTACATACGTATTAGTGTCGCCAAGGTTCTTTGCCTGGAGGAATTGACCTGTAGTTCCTGTGGTCACAGCGAGTGCAGAGTTGGAGTTGTTGTAAGCGCGCGTCGAAGACTTGATAGCCTTATCGCTGGCATTGAGGAATACGGATATCGTTGCCGTAGCATTGTAGGACATGATGTCGATATTGCCATCGGCATTCATGTCGGCCAGCGCTACGCCGCGCGAGCCGCCACTCGCGGTATAGTCAATCTTCGTCGCAAATGTGGCGTTAGAGTTATTTTTTAGTACAGACACAGTACCGGGGGTGGTATTTGGGACGACGAGGTCCTTATCGCCATCGTTATCTAGATCAGCAGCGGCAATCGTATTGCTGACGGAGGCGACAGCGTAGTCGGTCTTGGTGCCATATGTACCCGTACCAGAGTTGAGAAGTATTGAGAGGAAGGCGGTATTTCCGCTATCTGTTGCGACATCCAAATCACCATCTCCATCCAAATCGGTCAAAACGATACCGGAAGATTGAGAGACTGTCGTATAGTCAACTTTTGCAGCGAATGTGCCGGTGCCAGAGTTCTTCAGGACCGATATTGAAGAGCCACATCCGTTTGTTAAGACGATGTCTGTGTCGCCATCTCCATCAATATCGCCTGTTGCTACGCCACCCACATTGCATGCGCCGGCGTAGTCATTCTTAGCGGCAAATGTACCATTGCTGTTGTTCTTGAGGACTGAAGCACCGCCGCCTTGGGTGGCAGCAATCAAGTCTAAGTCGCCATCGCCATCGATGTCGGCCAGTGCTACTCCTAGCGGTGTGGCGGCTGTAGTGTAATCTACCTTGGTAGCAAACGTGCCGTTACCGTTGTTCTTGAGTACAGATACGCTTGCCGAACCAGCGTTAGTCACAACAATATCATTATCACCGTCGCTATCTATGTCGCCCACGGTAATACCAAAGGGGTTTGTAGCGGTGCCGTAGTCCACTTTTGTCCCCAGCGCACCTGATCCGTTGTTCATGAGCACAGACACATTCCCATTACTGTAGTTGGAGGTAACCGTATCAATATCACCATCACCATCGAAGTCCGCACTCGCCATGTAGTAACCCTGGCCAGCTGTACTATAGTCTATTTTTGTCCCATAGGTGCCGCCATTACCCGCTACAAAGCGCCAGTTATTGAGATTGGATTCAAAATCGGCATTCGCCATTCGCTGATCTAGATTTAAACCAAAAGCACCTGCACTCGTGGTAATGCCAGTAGAAACCAAGTATTGATTTGATGTGCTGGCCCCAGCGCCACCCGACCAATTGGTCTGTGTCCATGTGCCGGACGCAAGTGCAGGGCGAGTGATAAGGAAGGCAAGCAATACTCCACCTGCTACCCAGAGTCCGAGAGAGAGAATATGAACATGTTTGTGGTTGAATCGGCCGCGATTCCAGCTGTGCCAACGCGAATACCATCCACCTCTCGCCATGAGATAGCGATGAGGTCGATGAGCAATATGGTGGTGAATGGTTTTGTAGGTTTTCTTGATTCTTTGAAACATCTACGTCTTGAGGGGTGACGAGCAGAGCCCTCACCCTTTTTCTCACTTGATAAATTCGTGTCTCACAAACTATTCATAGCTTCAATTGTCGTACCAGATTGAAACTACTCATGGCTATAAGTATAGCAGGAATGTGTGTGCATATAAGGTAGGGTAGTGTGACGAAAATGGCCTATACTGAAGATCACCCCAATGACCCAAAGCGTAATAAGGAAGGGCAATAAAGATGGCGATTACTCCTCGATGCGATATGTGCGGAAAAGAACTAACTGACTTTGGTGCCCTGCTCTTTGGTCCGCCCGATTCAGTAAATACAGTAAAAAAGTATCATATCTGTAAGTTTTGTTATGTGGACCTTATTAAGTCATTTAAGAGCTAGGCAGCTCCAAGCTTTAGCGTTATACTTCGATTAATAATGAACGTCCGGACACTTTCTCGCCAGCTCTTCACCCTAGCTATGGTCGCCCTCCTCACCGGGGGAGCGTTCCTGGCGTCTGCACTCGTGACGGCTCGTCCGGCTCAGGCGGCAGGGTGTGCGACCGGTGAAGTTGGTAGCGTTACAACATCTACCTTTAACGTACCTGCCGCCAACGTCGACTCTTACCGACTGTGGGTACAGCTCAAGGGGTCAAACGCGGCGGTGGTTTCTGTCGAGCTCGATGGTAACAATTGCTTGAGCCAACAGATATCAGGGCTGAATACAAACAACTGGCTCTGGTCTCCAATTGGTGCTGCTCAGCCAATCGCAGCTGGTAATCATACACTTACGATCAAGGTATACACGGGTGGCATCTCGATGCTCGGCGGAATGCTTCTGAATGATGGTTGTAATCCGAATACTGAAGCAACCCTTTGTGCCTCGCAGTCGGCTACACCAACCCCGCTCATTACAGCTACACCAAAGCCGTCCACCGTCGTATTGACTCCTACGCCCACACCGAAGCCAGTTGTCACTCCAACCCCTACGCCAGCACCGACCCCAGCACCTACCGCTACTCCTGGTACTGGCGCGCAGCTCACCAAGGGTGCATCAAATGACAGTAAGCTCACGTACTCCGGAGTCTGGAATGTTGGCGGAAATGACGGTCTGTACAATAAGTACCAAGCCGATGACCACTGGTCGAATGTCGTAGGCGCTAGCTATACCTTCAAGTACGCCGGTAATGATGTCGCGATCTACGGCGCAAAGGCTCCTCATCATGGTAAGGCAGAAGTGGCCATCGATTCACGACCAGCGGTTACAATCGACCTCTACGCTGCCACTCGAGCCGACAATGTACTCCTGTATGAACTCAAAGGCCTCCCTTCAGCGACCCACACAGTGACGGTCAAGGTTGTGAGCGGAACGGTGACGGTCGATCGTATCGAAGTGGACCAATCAACTGCGTCAACACCGACACCAACTGCAACCCCAGCACCTAGTGCCGATACGTTGGCACCAAATGGTCCAGCCACCACCCAGCCAGCCCTCGTCTTTGATTGGCTGAGTGGACGGTACCGACTCGATATTAGCTGGCCAGTCGCCACCGATAACAGTGGTTCGGTTGCATCGTATGAAGTGCAGCGTAACGGCCAAAAGATTGGATCATCTAACGGTACAATCTACGGTGACTATGGAATACAGACCGGAATGGGGTATACATACCAAGTATTCTCAATTGATGGAGCAGGCAATCGATCGTCTGGATCTACACCGCGCACTACTACTATTATCTGCTTCTGGATCTTCTGCGGCATCTAGTAACCGTGCCACTTTCATACAAAAACGCCCTCACATCAGGGCGTTTTTGTATGGGCGCTAAAAAGAGATTCGCTTGATGAAGGCATCAGCCCAGGCGCGGTAACCTAGATCGTTAGGGTGAAAGTAATCAACGGCGTAAGACCAGATAAAACGATTGCGGGCCTGTGTCTCGGCATGTAGCTCAACCAGTTCGAAGCCATGCTTCGCAGCAAGCCGTCGCATAATTTGGTTGGCTTCGAGTACTCGTTGTTCTGGCTTCCCACCGCCAAAGCCTGGGAGCTGGGTGCGTCCGCCAAAGTAGGGCAGGTCCGAGATGAGTGTCGACTTGGGGAGTTGCGACATCAGCTGGTCCATATCTGTCTCAAAGCGAGCCGCATTGTAGTCCGCAATATCGTTTGCACCGATCTCGATAGTAATCAAATCGGGCTTTAGTGTTGCTAGCTCGGGCAACTGATCCTTAATCACATCTTGAATCTTGGCGCCGCTCTTACTGAGATTGATTATTTGTATATCGTGGCCTTTCTGCTTGATGTCAGCCTGGATGAGTCCGACATAGCCGTTGTGCTGAGTGACTGCACCAAGACCCTGGGCAGCTGAGTCTCCCAGTGCAGCATAGAGCAAGGCGCCTGGTCGACGTGGCTCATTATTCTCGCTCTTCCAGGCAATTGCGAAGCCATCGACTGCTCGGATCATCAGGAATACTGCGATGAATACAAACGCCGCAATGATACCGAGGGGAACGAGTATGTATTGGATCTTCATTCTTTCAGTGTACGGAGCTTCTGATCGTAAGGATAGTCCGCAGGTTGGTATACTGTTGGTATGATTACTCCCCGACGCAGCGATGACCGCGGTAAGGCCAATCATGATTGGCTACAAACTAAGCATACGTTTTCGTTTGCCACCTATCGAGATCCTCGATTTGTGGGGTTTCAGCGTTTGATTGTGATAAATGAGGATCACATTGCACCCAGTTCTGGCTTTGGTGCGCATCATCACGACAATATGGAAATCATCACATATGTCATTAGTGGCCAGTTGGAACACAAGGATAGTATGGGCACGGGCTCGATTATTCGTGCCGGAGATGTGCAGTACATGTCAGCGGGTACTGGCGTCGATCATAGTGAATACAATCCCTCGGCTAGCCAGCCAGTGCATCTCTTGCAGATGTGGCTGCTGCCCAATAAGCACGGTCACGAACCAACCTACGATCAGCGTCACTTTAGCGATGATGAGAAGCGTAATAAGCTGCGCTTGATCGCCACTGATCAAGCGGGCGTTGATGCACTTGTTATCCGTAGTGATGCGCAGCTGTACGGCTGTCTGCTCGATGCCGGCAGGACGGTGGAGCATGCTCTCAAGCCTCATCGATCCGGCTGGCTTCAGCTCGTGTCTGGAGAGCTTGATGTAAACGGTGTTGACCTATCTGTCGGAGATGGCATTGCTGTGACAAATGAGTCTGCCCTGAACATAGCTGCCATCCATAAGAGCGAGTTCGTTCTCTACGATATTGCAGAAGCATAGTTGGTATACTAAGGGTCACTATGAAGCCCGCCCTCATGACATTTGATAACGGCCTCAGCCGATGGATTCAGTCCTTGCCAGCCTGGCTTGGGCCGATTATGGTAACGCTGTCATTCCTGGGGCTTCCAATCGTGGTGATCATACTTGCTACTGCTGCGGTAGCGGTAGCTTTTCGCGAGCACCAGACTAAGCTCGCCCTTTCGTTTGCCGCCGTACTCGGTGGTCTGGGTGTGAATACGCTGCTGAAGCTGTCATTGCATCGCACTCGACCAGACACACTCTATGTTGGCACGATGAAGATTAAGAGCTTTAGTTTTCCGAGCGGACATGCCTACGGTGCCGCCGCCCTGTACGGCTTGCTAGCCTACTTGGCTTGGCATACGCTACCCTCGCCATGGAACGCCATTGTGTCCTCACTCCTTGTCTTGCTCATTTTTCTCATCGGTTTTTCGCGTGTCTACCTTGGTGCTCATTTTCCGACCGACGTACTTGGCGGATGGATACTTGGCGGACTTACGGTGCTGATTATCGTGATATTTTTGCGACCACTTACATGACCAAAAAACGCTCCAGAATATATGTCGTGCACAGTCCTTCTCAGGGTGTTTTGGACAGTCTAGACCAGATTGGGGCGGCATTTTCTGAACTCAATTTTGAAGCGGCCTTTTTGCCACTCGACGATTCGACGACAAAACGAGTTCAAAAGCTCATTCGGGCCGGCATAAAGATTTTGTGTGCAGCTGGCGGAGACGGCACGCAAAACGCTGTAGCCGGTATGATCAGCGGCACATCAATTCGGCTGGGTGTGATTCCGGTCGGCACACTCAATCACTTCGCCAAAGACATCGGCACGCCGATTGATATTGCTGAGTCGGTCAAGGCTATCGTGCGTGGCCGTGTACAGCCACTTGATGTCGCCGAAGTGAATGGCAAAGTATTTCTCAATAATTCCAGCATCGGACTCTACCCAACCATCGTTACATTTCGGGAGAGGCATGAAGGGAGCCTAGGGAAGTGGCCAGCTGCGGTCTGGGCGAGTTTGCGTGGTCTCACGCACTGGCCGACCTATCGCATCCGTATCGAGATTGATGGACAGATCCAGCATCAACGTACGCCGATGGTGATAGTAGGGAATAACTCATACGGTGTTGACCAGCCAGGACTGACAAATCGTACCCGCCTGACCGATGGCCGATTGTCGGTCTATCTTTTTAAGACTACCAGTCGGGTAAAGGTCATGCAGATTATCCTCAAGACCCTTGTCGGGAGAGGGGACGAGGAGCGTGACTTTGGCCAGCACTTGGCGCGTGAGGTGATCATTTCGTCGCGACATCGTCGGCTCAAAGTATCGCGTGATGGGGAGGTCGATCACTTGAGATCGCCGCTCAAGTATATTATTCGCCCCAGCCATCTCCTGGTGATGGTGCCGAGCGACAAGGCCTGAAGTTTGGTATGCTAAAGCTCTTATGACTGGAAGAACTCATGACATGTTTGCGTTGACCGGACTCCTCGTAGTCGGCTTGGCCTACCCGCCAGCTCAGTTGACGCTCGGAACGCTCGTCGCAACAGTTGTGGCTAATCAAATGGGTGGCATTGCTCCCGACATCGATCAGTCGACTGCTCCATTTTGGCGCAACCTTCCGCTGGCCGGTTTTCTTGGTAAGACGGTCTCGCGCGTGCTGGGTGGCCATCGTTTCCTAACACACTCTATTCTAGGACTGGTCCTGACGGGCTTTCTCACCAAGATGTTTCTGGAATTTCTCCATCCCATCATTCCACGCATCGATATTACGCTAGTGTGGTGGGGCTTTATGATTGGCATCCTGTCGCATCTCATCATTGACTCATTCTCCAAGGAAGGAGTACCGTGGCTCCTCCCTTTGCCATACAAGTTTGGCTTCCCACCGATTCGCTCGTGGCGTATGACAACCGGAGAGGGAGTAGAGGCTTTCTTACTGTTTCCTGGCCTTTTGATATTTAACGTAACCTTTGCGATGCTGCACTACCACCAGATCATCGAGATCTTCCACCGCATGTAGCCTTAGCCCCTGGCGAAAAGGATAGCAGTAACGCCGAGGCCGATCACAATGATCACAAACCGAATAGTCTTCTTCGGGAGATGAGTGCTGTATGTCGCGCCAAGGTATCCGCCTACCACGTTTCCTATCAGAAGCCAGGGTAGAATATCCCATTTGAGCAGTCCAAAGTACACGAGATAGGCGGTTGAGGTGGAGTTGACCGCCACGCTAACAATGTTCTTGTATCCATTCATTTCATGAATGTCAGTCAACTCAGTAAAACCAAGAAATGCGAGAAGTACGATGGCATACCCGGCACCAAAGTAGCCACCATAAATAGATATGAGGGACGCTCCAGTCGCCAACCAAAACAGCGTGCGCATAGCGTTGCGTTTGTTGTGACCGCGCTTTTTTCGAGCCCACTTGACGAGACGTGGCTGGGCGATGATTAGGCTCACTCCGAGCAAGAGAAACCAAGGTACGATGCGAGAGAAGTCTTGATCGCTCGTGTTCCGGAGAGCTACGGCACCAATAATTCCCCCAATGATACTTGGTAAGATGATGAGCCAGTAGCGAACAGGGAGTTTGCGCAGATGCTTACGGTAACCATAGGCTGAGCTAAGTGAGCCAGGCAGGACGGCGGCACCTGTCGTAGCATTAGCCACGATAGGGGGAATGCCGAGTGCAATTAAAATCGGGTAAATAAAAAGTGAACCCCCGCCAGCGACGGAGTTCATAATGCCGGCGATGAATCCGCCAGCCAGCAAGATGAGGGGTGCAAACCACATATGCTTATTATAGGGAGGTCTGGCTAGACTCGCCACTCTACATAATTGCGACCAGCGGGGGTGATCCGCTGGTCGCTCGGTACTAAAGGGGCCATCTGTAGGGGATGTCGTGCCAGCCGGTGTTTCCCAGCCACAGGTCAGGCACGAACCCAAGCGGTATACCGTCGTCGTCAAAATCTGCCAGATTCTCGGCGTTACGTACGACGCGGCCGTACGGGATGAGTACGACATCCCAGATGTTGGATGTCACGCCGATGTCATTGGTGATGACTGGTCCGCGTACCTGTCCGACGACCTGCAGCTTGTCGCCCGAGCGATACCGCCAGGATAATCCGGCCAGTCCGTAGAGCGGGAGGTGCAGGCTATAAAACTCACACGGCCAATTCCTCGTGACCGGCCAGGTGCCTGTACCGTCACCTAGCTTGGGTTCTGGGTTGATCGGGAGCCAGCAGGGCCGACCTTTGGCGAAGTAGCGAAAGTTTGGCGTAGCCGTGAATGGCTGCCCCGGGTTCATGGTGGACACATCCACGGCTCCCGGTTCATGTCCCAGGCGCGAGGTGTGGTTGAGGTAGATCTTCATGAGAAACTCTTTGAGGTACTTCACGAAAGCTCCTAGGGGTGCAGATTTAGGTTACATTAGATTAGCCTAACTCATGAATAAAGTCTAGATCATAACCATACATAGTACGAATAAGTCCGTGTATAATAATGAGTCTATGAAGCAGTCACTTGCCCTCGAAATTATGCTTGCCGGAGAATCGGTCTTACTCACCGGTGCTGCCGGATCTGGTAAAACCTACGTACTCAATCGATTCATACGTGAGGCTAAGCGTGAAGGCAAGAAGGTTGCCGTGACGGCCACGACTGGCCTGGCCGCTACGCATCTTAACGGTTCGACCATTCATTCGTGGGCCGGTATCGGCATTCATCGTACGCTGCCTCCTCGTTTTGCCGAAGGGCTATCGCAGTCTCGTCGAGACACGATCGCTTCAACTGACGTATTGATTATCGATGAGATCTCGATGCTCCATGACTACCGGCTCGACATGGTCGATGCAGTGGCTCGATCGGTCCGCCACTCAGCTGAACCCTTTGGTGGTATCCAGGTCATGCTGTGCGGAGATTTCTTCCAGCTCCCACCGGTCAATCGTGGTGATGAACAGGGTGGCTTTGTGACTGGCTCATTCGTGTGGGATGAACTGAAGCCGGTCGTGTGCTATCTAGATGAACAGCACCGCCAGGACGATAACGAATTCCTCGATATTCTCAATGCTATGCGGGCCGGCGATATTCGCCGCCGCCATGCCGAGAAGCTCGTCGAGCGACAGAATGCCGAGCTGGGCTACGGACAGGATGTCACTGAGCTCCATACGACAAATGTCGACGTCGATGCTCTCAACCATACTCAGCTCGCAGCACTATCGACTCCGAGCAAGATTTTTGAGATGACAACTACTGGCAAGGCGAACTATCTAGAGACACTACGCAAATCATGCTTGGCCGTTGAGAAGCTGGAGCTCAAGAAGGGTGCTCTCGTGATGTGTATTCGTAATAGCCAAGATAAGAAATACGTAAATGGTTCGCTCGGTGTGATTACAGACTTCGAAGAGGCGACTGGCTTTCCCGTCGTAGAATTGCGCACAGGCAAGATCGTCGTGGTTGGTCCAGAGACATGGGAGCTGCGTGATGGAGACACTAAGCGGGCTTCACTCGTACAGATCCCTTTGCGCCTGGCTTGGGCGATCACCGTCCACAAGAGCCAGGGGATGACGCTCGACGCTGCACGTATCAATCTATCTCGCGCCTTTGTGGAGGGGATGGGCTATGTTGCTTTGTCGCGCGTACGGTCGCTCACTACGCTGAGCCTGAGTGGCTTGAATCAAATGGCACTCAAGGTGAGCCCGGCAGCCCTGGAGATCGAAGCTGACCTGCGGGCTCGTTCAGCACAAGCTGATGAGAGGTTTGCAGGGCTTGCCAAAAAAGCTAAAGAACGCATCGAGAAGACCGATCTTAAAGAAATGGTAAAAGCCAGCAACTGGCAGGACCGTATCAACGAAATGCGCAAAGAATATCCCAAGGCTTATACTCCATGGATCGAAGATGAGGATGCTAAGCTGCGTGAATTGTTCGAGTCTGGCAAGGGGCTCAAGTCGCTCAGTAGTGAAATGCAAAGACAGCCTGGGGGGATCAAGGCTCGCCTGAAGAAGCACTTTGGTGAGGATGTGGCGATTCCGGCCTAGGGCTACTTGTGCTTGAGGGCGAGGGCGATTGATGCGAAGAGGCCGACGGTACCAAGTGTGAAGCTGATCCCGGCGAGATCCCAGCTCCATCCGGTTGAGGAGAAATTGTAGGCGTAGTCTTTTTTATCGGGCAGAGCCTCGGGCTTGGCGGCGAGCTGGCTCTCGGCTGGCTCATGCGCGTGAATATAATTAATGATGCAATTGGCTTTTGTCACGGAGTCGGTCCGTTCGCCACAGGTAGCTTGAGCGGTCGCGTAGAGCTCATTATTGATCGAGCCGAGTTGGGCGGTAGTGGCTGCATCGTGAGCAGCAATGACATCTCGATTGTACTTCTCTTCGAGCCAAAAGCTCACCGACGCATGCATGTGGTTCTCGCTATACATTTTGAGATCGTGGATGGCGGTTGTGGTGTCTTGTCCGGTGGCATCCGCACTGAGAATAGCCTGCTCTTTGGCGTAGGCGGTGATAAGATTCTGTCGATAGCTAAGCAGGCCGATTATCATACAGACGATGGCGAGTACTAAACATATGATAGATATATTGAGACGATGAAGCCGCTTGCGAAATGTGACGAATTTTCTCATTGAGCTACAATATAACCATAAAGAGGTCTCCCAATGCAACCAGATGATTTACGTGAAACAGCTCGAGAGCAACGTGAGGCTGCCGATACGTTTCGGCAGGATGTACAGAACAAACAAGCTGAGGCTGATACTCTCCTGAGTGAAAGCGGACAAAAGTCACAAGAAGCTGCCGATATGAGACGAAAAGCCGACGAGCTCGATCGCGCATCGCAGGAGGCCAAGCAGCAGTCCGATGCCGCCCGTCTAGAGATTGCGCAGCTCGAAGAACAGGCCCGACAGTCTGAAGCTGCAGCCGTTGAGACCGAGACTCAGGCTAGCCGTCTCGAACAAGAACAGCAACATGCCGAACAAGTTTTAGATCAGAATCAATGATGAGAACCTTCCAATATCGCAAGCTTATTCGCGACAAGATACTGCAGAGTATGTTGGATATGGGAGAGAAGCCGGAGTGGCGCGAGCTTTCAGACGACGACTACGCGGCAGCTCTCCAGGATAAGCTCATCGAAGAGTCGGCTGAGATTGTCTTAGGTGATAAGGATAAGCTCGTCAGCGAGCTTGCAGATTTGCAGGAAGTACTGGATTGTTTGGCAGATACCAAGGGTATCACCCGAGAGGAAATCGTGAAGGCTCAGGCCAAGAAAAACGACAAAGTAGGTTCATTTAAGCAGCGGATTTTTGTTGAGGTCACGACACTCCCGGATGATAATGAGTGGATTACGTACCTGCAGAAACACCCAGAGCGTTATCCAGAGATCACGGCCTAGCGGTTATCGAGCCAGGCGCTCTTATTCTCGAGAAAGTGCTTGGTGATAATCTGCAGACTAGCTGCAACCGGGATGGCGACGAGTGCACCGAAGAAGCCAGCCAAGGCTCCACCGCACACAGCTGCGATACCAACTACGAGTGGAGAAACATTGACGCTCTTGCTATAGACGAGCGGCTGAAGCAAGTTATTTTCCAATTGTTGGTAGATAATGAAGAATATTATTGTGATAATACCGGCATTCGTACCTCCATAGACGAGTGCAAAGAGGGATACGATAATAGCGGCTAGCGTTGCTCCGACGAGCGGGATAAGATCGATGACACCTACGAGGAGCCCAAGTGCGAGCGGTGACGGGATACCTAGAATTAGAAGGAAAGCCGTGACTACCACGGTGGCTACTCCGCTGGTTGCAAGATTGCCGCCCATATAGCCTGTAACCGTTCGATGGAGCTCGGTAGCGAGTTTTTGGCGACGTGCACGCTTTGCGGGCGTCTGATAGCGCCAGAATATGGCGAGCCATTTATCGCCCTCGACTACCATGAAGAAGGTAAGTGTCGTAATCGTAATGAGAGCGATGAGTCCACCAGCTACTCCACCTAGGACTCCACCAACATTACCTAGAACGCCAGTGAGCTTGTCTTGGTTCTTAGAAGCGAGGTCGGCAAGGTTGAGTTCACGCGCATATCGAGCGAGAACGGAGTTGGATTGGATAAAGTCACTCCAATAAGTGGGGAAGTTTTTTACGAGGTTAATAAGTTGGTCGACCAAAGGTGGGATCAAGACTAGTATAAGGTAGCCAAGTATGGTAATCGTGCAAATCATGACGATGAGCATGGCGAGTCCGCGACTTTTGCGTGGGAGGTAGCGAGACAATAGGTTTACGGCCGGGGTGAGGGCAAGGGCAAGGAAGAATGAGATGGCCACCCAGGCCACCTGGTCTCGAAGGTTTGCAATTGCCATGATGCCACTCGCAAACAGCACGGTAGTAATGAGGACGCGAAGGACCGTTCGGGTTGATACAGTCCATTCGATCTTGGTGGCGGGTGAGGGTGTAGTCATAATGCCTACATTGTATCACCATACCGATGGGTGACGAGGAGCATCTTCTTGGTGAGATTTCTCACAAATAGGCATTTCCCTTATGCTATAATAGGCTTACTCAATCGGGGGGTTATGTTCGACGTCAATCCAAGAAAATCTAGACAAAAAAAATGGATCATTCTTACAGTCATAGCCGTTCTGGTGATTGTTGGTGTGTCGTTTTTTGGCATTCGTTGGTGGAAGGATCGTAAAGCTGTGAACTACGGCGCTGCTCAGGCGCAAAACCCGCAGACTGAAGAGGGCAATGACTCTCAAAGCGATGAATCATCGAGTAATACCTATCAGCAGAATCAAGTGCTCGAATCTTCTTCGAGCCCGAGTCCGGTAGCCAAGGTGACTTTGCCTACTCCACTCCTCATGAAGTCGAGTGGCAATAATGGTGCGGTACCGAACGGTGTGGAGGTGGAGTTCACCTGCGTGTCGCAAGCTGGTTATAAATGTAAGGTTGTGCTGTCGGGCGCACATGCAAAAACGTTTGATACGAAGGACCTCAAAGATAACGGTCGTGGCCAGGCGAGTGTAAGTTGGCTATGGACCGCCGAAGCTGGACAACATAGTGTCAAGGCCGTGTTGAGCGACGGCAAAGGAAATGAACAAGAGAGTAGTGCGCAAACTTTGGAGGTGAAATAGTGAAGAAATTACTGATACGAATTGCACAGCTGGTAGCAACATTCGGCTTCTTCCTAGTACTTGCTCCATCGGCTCATGCAGCTACGAATGGACGCATGATTGATGACTCGGTCTTTGATAATAGTGGCAGCATGTCGGCTAGTGATATCCAGGGATTTCTCAACGGGTTCCCAAACGGATGTCTCAAGAACTATACCGATGACATGCCTTCTTCCAATCCAGTGCGAGCTTACTTTGACTACTCCGGCACTGGTTCGGCCGCCCAAATCATTCGTCGTGTAGCGGACAACTACGGTATTAATCCTCGCGTACTGCTCACAAAGCTCGAGCAAGAATCCAGCCTTATTTCTGGCGGTGGGGGATGTCAGTTGTGGCGACAAGCCAGTGCGATTGGCTTCAAGTGTTTTGATGGCGCCAATCCGCGCACCACGACATTCCGAGGCTCAACTATCCAGACCTGTGTAGCAACTGATGCTGATATGGGTGTTGCTCGGCAACTCTCCAAGGGCGGCTGGCTCCTCAAGTGGGGTAAAGAGCGTGCGAATGGGAATCTGAATTGGATGGTACCAGACGATGCTGCCTCCACATATGGTGGTCCGATGACCCAGGGAAGTAAGAAGCGCTGTGCGGCCTGCGCGACGGTTTATTATGATGGCTACTGGAGTGGAGTGTATCTAGAGAGCGGCGCCACAGCTTCTTTGTACAGCTACACACCGTATCTCAACCAAGCTTTTGATGAAATCTGGGAGAGTTGGTGGGGAGCGGGAAGTACTTACACGCCAAGATATAATTATGTTTATGTCTCTCAATCGACCGACAGAAACCTGGGCACGATTGTTTCAGGACAGGCAAGTGTACTTAATGTAGTTGTCAAGAATGCGGGTAGTACGACGTGGCTTAATAGTGGGAGTAATCCTGTGAGATTAGCACCGTCTCGGCCGCTTGATAAGTCGAGTCAATTTGCAGGTAGCACATGGATAGCACCACATAGAGTGTCAACAATGCAGGAGCCCTCGGTTGCTCCAGGTGAGAATGCTACTTTCTCCTTTATCGTACAAGCGCCTTATGTTGGGTCACCTACCAATTTTCGTGAAGATTACAGGCTGGTCATGGAGGGCATCACATGGCTCCCTGATATTGACTTGCACTTTGACTTTCGCGTGTCGCCATCACAGTACATCGGAACGGTGACGGCAGGCACGCTCCCCACTACGCTTGCATCTGCTGGTACCACGACCGTCAATCTAAGTGTACGCAACGATGGCAACGTTAGTTGGTATCAGGGAGGCCGATATCCAGTACGGATCGGCACGAGATTGCCCTATGATCACAGAAGCATATTTGATGCGGGGACATGGATTTCGGCCACCCGGCCAGATGCTCTCAATGAAATAGAGGTAGCTCCGGGGCAAACTGGGACATTCTCTTTTGTGATGCGAGGCCCAGCTTATGCCGGCCAATACCAAGAGGGAATCTCGCTTGTGGCCGAAGGTTTGAGTTGGTTTAATAGTCCGATATTATCATCACAAATCTCTGTCACGGGAGGACAGGCTACGGGGCCATCGACTTTGCGGGTTGGCCAAGTCCTTCCAGCTAACAGTCGACTGACTTCTCCCAACGGCAATTATCGCCTCGAGATGCAAGGCGACGGTAACCTTGTACTATATTCTCCTACTCGAGCCACATGGCACGTTGGCACATTTAATAAGCCGACCGACCGCTTACTTCTTCAAGCAGATGGCAATCTTGTGCTTTATGATGCACAGGGCAAGTACTATTGGGCTACTATGACCGATGCGGGGGCATACCTCACTCTCCAGAATGATGGCAATCTTGTGTTGTATCGGGCTGATGGATATCCACTGTGGTACACCATTCGATAATTAGTCATCAACAGATTGCACGGGCAAAGTTTTCAGAGTAAAATCGTTACTATGTCTACACTTAACGCTACATTCTGGAAAGATAAAAATGTTCTCGTAACTGGCGGTTCAGGATTCTTGGGCACGCACCTAAGAGCCAAGCTCGCTGCGCTGTCTGCACATGTTGATGCACCATCGCATCACGAATACGATCTTGTTGATGGCGAGGCTGTTCGACGGCTCTACAGAGATTTCCCAAATACTCATATTGTGATCCATTTGGCGGCTAAGGTAGGAGGAATTGGCGCCAATCGCGAACACCCAGGCTCGTTCTTTTATGACAACCTTATGATGGGTACACAGCTTATGCACGAAGCTTATCTCGCTAAGATCCCAAAGTTTGTAGCGCTTGGAACTGTATGTGCCTATCCAAAATTTACGCCCGTACCGTTTAAGGAAGATGATATCTGGAATGGATACCCAGAAGAAACTAATGCCCCTTATGGTCTTGCGAAGAAAATGATGCTTGTTCAAAGCCAAGGTTATCGAGAAGAGTACGGATTCAACTCCATTTTCCTTTTGCCAGTAAACCTCTATGGTCCTGGCGACAACTTTGATCCAGCTTCTAGTCACGTCATCCCTGCTCTCATTAAGAAGTGTGTAGACGCAATTGAAAACGGCGATGACGAGATTGTAGTATGGGGAACAGGCACGGCCTCAAGAGAGTTCTTGTTTGTAAATGATGCGGTTGAAGGTATATTGCTCGCAGCGCAAAACTATGACGCTTCGGACCCCGTAAACCTCGGTTCGAGTTTTGAAGTGACGATAAAGGATCTTGTAGATATTATCGTCAAAGCTTCTGGGTTTGAGGGTAAAGTATCATGGGATAGCAGTAAGCCTGATGGACAGCCACGCCGTAAGCTTGATGTGACTACGGCCGAAAAAGCCTTTGGATTTAAATCCCACACGACCTTTGAAGACGGGCTCAAAATGACCATTGATTGGTATCGCGAACACGGCACACAAAAATAAGTACTAGATCAGTTTCTCATCGAGACAGGTGGGGACGGGTATAGTATACTAATGGGGATGCATCAAGCAGTGATTATACGTCCCAAGAAACGACTAACAATTGATTGGAAGGAGCTCAAGGAATACCGCGAGCTCTTCTTCTACTTCGCCTGGCGAGATGTAAAAGTTCGCTACAAGCAGACAGCAATCGGAGCAGCCTGGGCGATATTGCAGCCGTTTATTCAGATGGTTGTCTTCACATTGTTCTTTAATAAGGTGGCCGGTATTCAGTCTGGCGCCAAAGAAGTGCCATATGCAATATTCTCATTTCTCGGACTTTTGTTTTGGAACTACTTCTCACAAGCTTTACAGCGCTCCGCAAGCAGCCTCGTTGACAATCAGGCGGTCGTTACCAAGGTCTATTTCCCGCGTATTATTCCACCCATTTCATCAACGGTTGTGTCTCTAATAGACTTCGGATTTGCGACCCTCGTTTTTGCTGGACTCATGATATATTTCAAGTTTCCACCCACATCGCTAGGGCTTCTCCTTTTGCTGCCGGCTATCTTTATCACATTTCTGGCCGCCTCCGGTGCCGGTCTATTCTTGTCTGCCCTCAATGTGAAGTATCGTGATGTAAAGCAAGTCTTGCCATTTCTCATTCAGACCGGATTGTTTTTAACGCCAGTTATTTATCCCGTAGCATCCATTCCGGAGAGTTTTCAGTGGCTGTTGTATCTTAACCCAATGACTGGTGTGATCAATGTTATGCGCGCGAGCTTCCTCGGAGACAGCGTAATCAACTGGTCACTAACGAGTCTCTCAGCCGGAATAGCTGTCATGATGTTTGTGCTTGGACTGTACTACTTCAAGGGTCGTGAAAAAGAATTTGCGGATATTATATGAAAAAGACTGAATCAAATGCGATCATTGAGATTAAAGGACTGTCCAAGGCTTACACTATTGGCCATCAGTCTCAGGCAATTGGGACAGCTACATTTCGAGACTCTTTGATCTCTGGACTCAAGAAGCCACTAGAGTTCTTCACTGGTGAAAAACTTGAAAAAGAAAAGTTTTGGGCTCTCAAAGACGTCAGCCTTGAGATTCAAAGAGGTGATACCATCGGTCTCATTGGCCGAAACGGTTCTGGGAAATCTACTCTACTAAAAATTCTTTCTCGCATTGTAGAGCCGACAGCCGGGGAGGCAAGTCTCCACGGACGCACGGCCAGTTTGCTCGAAGTCGGAACAGGTTTTCATCCAGAGCTTTCTGGACGTGAGAACATTTTCTTCAATGGTGCCATCCTGGGCATGAGTCGTAAAGAAATTAGCGAAAAGTTCGATGATATTGTTGAATTTTCAGGAGTAGAGAAGTTCCTAGATACTCCGGTAAAGTTTTATTCGTCTGGTATGTACGTCCGTCTTGCATTCGCGATTGCTGCACACCTCGATCCAGAGATCCTTATCGTTGACGAAGTGCTAGCCGTAGGCGATGCCGAGTTCCAGCGCAAGAGCCTAGGCAAGATGCGGGATGTTACACAGGACTCCAGCCGTACGGTCATCTTTGTCAGCCACTCGATGGAATCTATCCAAAGTATCTGCAACAAGTGTGCATGGCTGCAGGATGGTAAGATACTGAAATTTGGCGATACAAAGGATGTAGTCGAAGCCTACATGGAGCATCAGAGTGGTGTCGGTTCTGAGCCAATTGCTAAGCGCACGAATCGTCGCGGTACTGGCGAAGTGAAGGTTACGGATATCACGATAAAGAATCAGATTATTAAAAACCGTAAGATTATCCTAGATGTAGAAGTACAAAACAAGACTAAGACAACATACTCAGATGCCAAGCTAGCGATTGACCTCTATGACGTTTCAGGCAATCACATCTCGAGCATTCTCAATTATCTGAACGGTACAGCGATTGAATACAAGCCAGGCAAAAATACGATTAGCATCGAGGTCGATCATGTAAACCTTGTGCCCGGCTCCTATACGCTCAATGTTTTCTTGGGATCAGATATGTATAACACAACTATCTTTGACTGGGTCGAAGGAGCAACCGTATTTCTGGTCGCTCCGTATGATGTGTATGGGGTTGGTGTGCCGCCAAATACGAGCGGACGATTCATGTATCTCGATTATCATATTAAGCAGTAATTCTGGGGGAGGGTATGGCAGCAACAACAAAAAATCTAGAGGATAGAAACATTGTAGAAAAGGCTCTCGACAGAGGCCGATACGAGATGAATAAGGTTCGTGAGCGATCGCGTGGATTGCGCTCTCGATTACAGAGGCCACGACCCTATCCATACATACTTGAAGACGTTTACGGCATACGCTTTATCTACTATCCTTGGGACACAGTACCTATTAAGCAGTCTATCAGCCGTAGCTTTTATGATGACGAGTTTGGTGCAATAAGAAAGCTCGTAAAAAAAGATGATGTGATCATCGATTTGGGTGCTAATGTCGGTATCCATGCTGCCTTTATGTCCAAGCTAGTCGGTGAAAAAGGCAAAGTGTTTTCGTTTGAGCCGGTGCCTGCTACGTTTGATCAGTTGCAAGAAACAATGGTACTTAATCGAATCAAGAACACGCAGACGTACATGCAAGCAGCCGGGGATACTGAAAAGCTTATTCCGATGAGTATCTTTCCGGAGCAGTTTTCTGCTTGGAATACGTTTGGTAAGCCGGAATTTGAAGGTGTTGAGCCTGTTGGTACTATCAAGGTCCCAACTGTCACAATGGACAGATTCTGTGGTCGTGCAAAGATCACCCATATCAACTTTCTCAAGATAGATGTAGAGGGGTTTGAGCTCCAAGCTCTCAGAGGATCAAAGGACTTACTAGAGAAAGGGGCTGTTGATTATATATCTTTTGAAATATCGCAGGTGCCACTTAAGGGGGCTGGTGCGTCAGCCACAGATGTTTTCAAAATACTTGAGAAGTATGGGTACAAGTCGTATCGATATGACAAAAAGGCTGATAAGTTTACGGGGCCATATAGTGATTCGGCGGAATTTTATGAGAATTATTACGCCTCTCAGCGAGACCTCACCAAGTTGAAGTAGCACAATTTCGGGTCAAGCGCCCTCAAGTAATCGCATTATCATTTACAATTAAGCACATGGAGAATAATAGTATGAATAGTATTCCTGTCGTCGTCTTTGCATTCAATAGGGCGACTCAACTCAAAAAGACTCTCAGCCAACTCAAGAAGAACCAGGTGCCGTTACTCTATGTTTTTGTAGATGGTCCGCGCAACGACCGCACCAACGAGGACAAGCAAAATATTGCAAGGGTAGTCGGACTCATTAAGGGTATCAATTGGACAAAGGTACATCTCATACAACGTAAGAAAAACCTTGGTCTATCCGAATCGATTCAAGCTGGAATGAATGAAGTATTCATAGCGCATGAAGCTGCTATTGTGATCGAGGATGATGTGGTTGTAGCAAATGGGTTTTATGACTACATGAGTCGGGCACTAAAAACATACGCTGGCCGTGCCGACATCGCTGGCGTGACGGGATTACGATATCCATTTACGAGTCGAGCCCTACGCAAGGGGGATGCGGATGTGTTCTTGGCGCCGCGATTTTCATCATGGGGCTGGGGTACATGGCGACGTGTCTGGCGTGAGATAGACTTCCATCAAGGCTCGCTCGTCGATAAGGTACATCGTCACAAGCCAGATCTCGCAGTTGGCGGACAGGACGTCGAACATGCCTACTACGAGTATGCAGCGGGGCGACTCCATGGCTGTTGGGACGTCGTGTTCTATACCAATATGGCACTCAAAGGACAGTCCTTTGTCTGGCCGGCCAAGAATCTCGTACAGAACAATGGCCTCGATACGGGTGAGCACGCAGCCGGCTCAACTGCTTGGTCTCTCGATTGGGAAGGCACAGGAAAGGACATCGTGAATCTCCCTCAAGATCTTGAGCTGAATAAAGATATTTCGCGAGCGTTTCAAAAGTACTTTAACTCAGTCAAAACTCCTCGACTACCAAAAATAAAACGACGGCTTAAGGCACGCATTAAATCGTTGGCCCAGAAGGCTGAAGGTGCGACAAAGCCAGACCCAAAAGAGTACACAACCACTGACGGTCCAGTTGAAGTGCTCAGCCAAAAAGAATGTTATTACTTCGCACTCAATAACTATGTCAAAGACGGAGATCGCGTACTCGACGTTGGTATGGGTATTGGGTACGGTATGGGAGTTCTGTCGATCAAGGCAGCCTCAGTTTATTCGGTAGATGTAGATAAAAAAGCAGTTGAGTACAACAAAGCCCGTTTAATAGGTAAGAATCCACGTATCAAAGAGCTCATTTTGTACGATGGTAAAAAGCTACCTTTTAAAGATGGATTTTTTGACGTGGTGACATGCATTGATGTTATCGAGCATGTTGAGGACTATGGTGCGTTTTTGCTCGAGCTGATTAGAGTTTCCAAGCGAGCGGTCATTATTGCTACACCAAATCGCCGACCTGAGTACACAGAACCAGATGGCTCACCAAAAAACTACTGGCATCTGCGGGAGTGGTCTTATGAAGAGTTTGATGAGGTCGCGCGTAAGCAGTCAGCAGCAAAGGTGCAATGGTTCTTTGTAGATGGTACGTGGGAAGGCCCACATACCATTACGCAAAAAGTCAGTTCGGAGACACTCGTTCTATTACCGGTCTTCATAAAAGGCAAGAAGTAAAATGCCAACAATTATGAAGTCTGGCTCAGATGACAAGCCACATAACTATTTTCAAAATGTTCGACAAGAAATGTTGGACTACGTCCCTAAGAGCACCAAGCGTGTTCTGGAGGTAGGGTGCGGAGAAGGTATTTTTGCAGCTGCTATTAAACACTCCCGCAATGCTGAGTGTTGGGGAATCGAGATAGAGTCTGTTGCAGCAAGCAAGGCCAAGCAGACACTCGACAAGGTATTAGTAGGAGACATTGTGGATCTACTCCCGAAGCTGCCAAATGATTACTTTGACTTGATTGTGTTTAACGATGTCCTCGAGCATATGGTTGATCCATTCTTCGTTCTCGCATCTATCCAGAGCAAGCTAACACCCAAGGGTTATGTGTTGAGTTCAATTCCAAATATTCGATACTTTCATACGCTCTATGCTCTTGTTATGGGTGGTGAATGGGAGTATCAAGAGTCGGGCATTCTAGATCGTACGCATTTGAGATTTTTTACTACCAAGAGTATTCAGAACATGTATACGCGCTTGGGCTACAAAATCATCAAGCATGTAGGTATTAACCCTATCCCGACTGTGCCAAAGCAATTGAAGCTTGCAAATCTAATTGGACGAGATAGATTCGACGATACACAATATGAGCAGTTTGCTACGCTTGCACAAGTGACATCAGCGGGTAGGAAGATCCATGCTCAACCTACTACTTAGGGCCCACCGAAAAGTCCTCCGAAGTTTTGTATCGGACTACTCCGAGTTGGCCTACAATATCAAGAAGTTTAAGAGACGCAATGCGCATAAGAAACTCCCGGAACGACCCCAACATTTTACTGACTGCATAGAGATCCTCGTGCCATGCTATAACCATGCAGAGTACTTGTGGGGTGCCTACCAGAGCATTGTGACTCAGTCGTACAAAAAGTCCGTGATCACAGTGACTTTTATCAATGACAACTCAAGCGATCATACGGCTAAAGTTATACAAAAAATTTGCGAGGATGCAGCTAAGCATAGATTGCTGAGGGTGAAGACAATAACCAATTCTCGGAATTTGCGACAGTATGGTTCAATCAATAAGGCTGTTCACGAGTCTTCAAATCAGCTTTTTATTATTCTCAATGACGATGACGCGTTGACGCCGGATAGCATCAAGATAATCATTGAGACACTCACCAAGCATACGGAGCTATCCATGTTGGGTGGTTCTAGTATATGGTTTGAGAAGCGGTTGCCCAAGTTTGAGCCATCCGTGAATAAGAAACTACTCTCAGTATATCTACCGAGAGATATTGGAACGGTGAAGAAGTTGAATGACATTAATATGACGCACAGCTCGTCGAGTTTCTTCAAGTCGGCTTGGCAGGCTGTCGGTGGGTATACTGCTAAGAAAGACAGGCTCATACCCGAGGCAAACGAAGACAGAGATTTCCAACTTCGAGTTGCTGCTCTGTTTGCAGTTGGTATATATAAAACATACCCTCTTGCTTATTGGCGCACGGACAGTAGCCATGGAAAGGACTTCTAATGTTGCGACAAGTTAACCTTACTAGTGATAAGACTCCGAAGCGTGCGCTGCTGTCGTACTTAGAGTCACCGGTCCAACGAACGATAAGCGGTGAGAATATCTATCCTTTTAGCAATTATGGCTTGGCTGTGGAGCTTGTGAGGGGGCTTAATCAATGTGGGTATTTGGTCGATGTGATTGATTGGAATGCTTCCAAGTTACCAAAGGGTGAGACCTACGATGTTTTTGTTGGTCATGGAGGACTCATTTTTGATAAGATCGTGAAGTCGAACGCAGTCAAGCGTACGGTTTACTTTGCGTCAGGCTCAGCGGCAGCCTTTCATAACGCCGAATCTGCAAAACGTACGAAGGCTTTTAATAAGAGGCACGATACTAATTTTCATCCTGACAGACCCGTAGATCCGGCCGAGCAGAAGATTTACTCAAAAGTAGATGGATTGATCTGCCTAGGGAATGACACTATAGCGGCCACATTTCCGGAGCTGAAGTCGTTGCATCACCTTAATATTGCCGCGAGTCCAAAAGCTCACCTGATGTTCGAAGAGCTTGGGCGCAAACAGATCGGAAGAGCACACGTCTGAACTC